>JACCDN010693571.1_pt1 | contig 22571 bp, 16 predicted proteins | sample 7441691 | NCBI WGS metagenome assembly JACCDN01 (sample SAMN15323439, study PRJNA562643) | freshwater metagenome | isolation source: river surface water | place: USA:Blue River Watershed | collected 2017-08-16 | reverse complement strand
TTTTAATTCACCAATGAATGATTTACCAACTTCCATAAAAACAATCAAATTGAATTGCAATAAATACGCACATGAATTAAATTGTCTACCAATGTCGGTTGAATGTTTAAAATTAAATTCAACTTATAAAAAAAAAATTTCAAATATTCCAAAAGGACTAAAAAAAATAATTTGTTCTAAAAATTATAAATTTATTAATGATTTCGCAAATTTAATTGTTGAAACTTCATAAAAAATTGATTTTTATATAATATGCAAAATTCAAAATTTAATCAACCAATTGAATTAAATCAAAATCTTACTCATTTAATGAAATCCAATTAACAAATAAAATTGTATATTTATATTTGTATTCGAATCCATGTAATTTGATTAATAATTTACCAAATGGTATTGAAAAATTGGTGTTGAAACATGATTTCAATACACCAATGAATGATTTACTAACTTCTATAAAAATAAATATGAAAAAAAAACCAAATAATTAAGTAATACGAAATTCAATAAAAAAGGCGTAATATAAAATCAAAAATTTATTTATAATTTTATATTTTATCATGTGTTCACAATTAACATTTATTATAAGTGTAATTAAATTGTTTCATGAATTAACTAAAATTGAATGACTATTTAATAAAATAGATTGATATATGAATAATAAAGGAGCCAAAATAAAAAATAGTAAAATTTAAAAAAGTGATTGTATTAGATTTATATAAATCTAATTTTATAAAAAAATAGATAATTTTTTAATAATAAATATTTATTTTGAAGATATTTTTTTAATATTTTCATTAAAACTATTATCATCATCTTCTTCATCAGAATAATTGTATGTAATATTTCGTATATTTTCTTCTTTAACGGGTGAAATCGCGATGGTGATTGTACCTAATGTTGCAATAGTATATATTACTGTTAATGCGAAATCATTTTTCATAAAAATTGAAACATCATTACATAAACTTGCACATTTAGTAAACAACACAATATTTTTTAATTCATAAACACCTTGAACAATATTATGTTGTTTTTGATTTTCATTTGATATATTCAATCCTCCTTCTTCTGATTTATAAATAGTTGATCGTTCCGCGCAATCACCTTTACAAGTAAAAATAATATTTTTATTTGTGCATTTAATTTCAACAAATTCAGCAATATTGTTCATTTCTCTACATAATTTATGAAATTCAGTAGAATGCATTGTTATTTTGATATCAAATTCTATTTTTGCAGTTTTTTTGCTTTGTTGATTTAAATCTAATAATTTTAATTTATAAAAGGTTTTTGATTTTTTGTCTTCATTTTCAATTTCAATTATTAAACTTTGTTTATCATTTTCTTCAACATATAAAGCCATTGTGTCATCTTTATCCACTGATTTTAATAATTTATATAAATTTTCCAAAGATACGCCTAATTCAAATCTTTCATATTTACACATATATGGTTGAAATTCTTTAGCATCCAATCTGACTTTGGTAAAAATCGATCTTGTTGGATTTGCGGTTGCTATTTCTAAACCAGCAAATTTTTCAGGATTTTGGGGATCTGGTGATGTAAATACCCATGTAGTTTCTGTTAATACATTTGATAATACTTCTGTTAAAGTTTTAAATGGTATAACATGAGCAGTTTTTAAATAAAGAATTTTTTTAGAAGTTGTATTCATATTTATTAAAGATTATATATTATACAAAATAAAATTATAAGTTAATTTAATTTAATTAAATTTAATTCAATAAAAATCCAATAAATTAGAATTATTATTATTTAACAGTTCAATTTCATCATCTGAATCATCAGAATAATCATATGATTGATTATTAATATATTCTTCACTTGAAGGGGATAATAAAGCGGTTAATTTACCACATATACCAAAATCAAACACCATAGTAAGTGCAAAATTATTTTTCATATAAAATGAAAAATGTTCTGTAATGCTTGATAATTTTGAAAATAATAAAATATTTTTAATTTCATAAGTGCATTCAACATTTGTTTCATCTAAATTAATTATTTCTAAACTAGTATCATCATCAATGTTCAATGACAAAACGCCATCTTTATCACCTACACATTTAAATAATAATTTATCTTCATAAGAACAAATTTTAATAAATTGAGAATTATTTGAAATTATTTTACATTTTGAAAATAAATTTTCACATTTCAATGTTATTTTTTTTTCAAAATTGAATGACATTTGAATATTGTCAATAGATTTTGACATAATTTGTAATGGTATTTTAAATATTCTTTTATTTTTTTTTTCTGAATTTTTTATTCTAATTATTAAATTTGCTGGATCATTTTTTTCAATATAACAATACAATGCAATGTCATTTTTTTCAACTAATTTTAATATTTTATTAAAATATTCTAAATTCATGGCAAATTTCAATGTTTCTTTATCACAATAATATGATTTAAATAATTCATCTGTTAATTTTGTTTTTACATATAATGTTTTACTTGGATCAGTACAAATTATTTCCAATCCTGTAAATTTTTTATTATTTTTAGATGTAAAAATCCATTCTATATTTGAAATCATTTTATCTAAAGTTTCAATTATATTTTTCATAAAATTTATTTTTTTTAATTTAAAAAATATCAATTTATCATCCATTGTATCAATATCTGTTTTGAGCATATTTTTATCATCATGTTTAATATCTAAAATATTTTTTGATAAATATTGAACTTTTAATGTTCCCATTGAATCAATGAAATTTGATTTAATTATCAATTTACCATCATGTCTTAAATATAAATTTAAATTATCAATCAAAGTCAATTTACTAAATATTAATATGTCTTTAATCTCAAATTCATTAATAATTTTATTGTTATCATCATTATTATTTTTAACTTTAATCATAAAATTATCTTTTTTAATTATATTAATATATTTAGTTTCATTTATTGAACTAAAAATTAAATTTTTATCATCATAAATCATTTTTATTTCTTCACCAATTGTATTTATGTCTTTTGATATTTTATAAAAGTCATCTGAATCTATACATATTTTATATGAGTAATCATGTTCTTTAATATTTATATCAAATTCTTCAATATTTAACAATTTAATTTTATAAATTTGTTTGTATTTAATTTCATCTGTATTATTTTTTTTTATTTGTATTATTAAATTATTTATATTTTGTTCATCAATACTCAATATTAATTTATCAGTTTTATCTGTAGTTTTCAATATATCATTTAAATATTTTAAACATATACCTAAATTCATTATTTTATCTAATTGTTTATATCTATCAAAAATATTTTCAATACAAACATCTAAATTTATATTTTTTGAATTATTTGTACAAATAATTTTAATTGACATTTTATTATCTTTTGTTTCTAATCTAAATATTACGTCTGTGATTATTTTTTCTATACATTCACACAATGATTTAAATAATTCTATTTTTTCAATTTCAACATACATTATTTTATCATTTATTGTTTTGTTTTTTTTTATTTTTTCAATAATCACACATTCTTCTAAATAATCAGAATCATTTGAATTATTTAAATCTGCATCATTATAATTTAAAGTATTTCTAATAATATCTTCTTTCAATGGAATACAAATTATTGTTATAACACCATAATTTCCAACAATATGTGTTAATTCCAATAAATAATTGTTTTTAATTTTAAAATAATAATTTGTTGTTATATTTGATAATTTTGAAAATGTAATTATATCTTTAATATTATAAACTCCACTAATATTATTATTTTTTAGATTTGTTAAATTTTCTAATATAAGATTTGTATCATCATATTTAAATTTAACCATTCCATTACATTTTGATGTGTTGTATTCAAAATATAAATTTTTATTATTTTTTGAACTTATTTTGATGCAATTGAATAAAACAGAAAAATTTTTACATATATCATAAAATTTATTTGTATCGATTGTTATTTTTTTATCAAAATTTATTTTCATTATTTGTTTTTGAGGATAAATAGGATATGCAATTTTGATTGTAAATTTTTTTTCTTTCAAACATTTTTTTTTATTATTTACATTTGATTCATTTTGTTTAAATTCAACATTCATTATATTTTTTTTATTTTCTAAATTTTCAACATAAAATAGCAATAAATCATCATTAGTGTCATATGATTTTAAAATATTTACCAAATCATTAGACAACAATTCTATTTCTATATTTTCTTTATCATATATGAAATTATTAACTAATTTATTTCCAAATTTACTTTTGAAATGAAATGTTCTTGTTAAATTAATACAAGAAATAACAAGTTCATAATTTGTGTTATTTTTTGATAAAAACAATCTAACAATATCTACATTTTTATCAAATGATTCAAATAATGTTTTTATTATATTAATGTCTATTAATTCAAAATATAAATAATAATTATTATTTGTATTAATTGTATTCATTCAAAAATTATATATAGAAACATATAATTACTTTTAATTAATCAATTTTTTCTCAATATAGGCATTAAGATAATGTTTATATATAAACAAAAAAGTGTTTAATATAGTTTCATTTAATGATATTATATATAAAATGATATTTTAACTTATATATTTCTACTGTATACTACAATTTCAATATAAAAAATAATTTAACACCAATATATACTTTTTTCTAAACTGGATTTACTATAATTTTTTCCATATAATATAATAATTTTATTTAAAAATCAATAAATTTTTTTTATAATATAAGTAATATAATAAATGGGTTATATTCTTGTAAATCCGAAATTATCTAATACTGACATTAAATCGAGTAAAAAAACAAATGTTGAAGCTGCAGAAGATATTTGGACAAAATTATCATCAAATGTAAAAAATTATACACCAAAATTTTATTTTACAATTCAAGAAGCGGGTGGTAATAAAATGTCTCATTATGTTATTAAAGAATCAATTGAAGGAACAAAAGTTAAATACAATTTAAAAGAATTTAAAGGAAAAAAAATTGATGAAAAATCATTATTAAATGAATTAAATCAAACAAATCAGGAAGGCGGAAGAAAACATAGATATGATGATGAGGATTCTTCATCTTCATCTTCATCATCCTCATCTGAAATGGTTTTTACATTTCCTGCAGGAAAATCACATAAAGATGTTTTAATTACATATTATCCAACAATTTATGGAGTTCCTAATGTTTTAATGCCAACCTTTGTATCATCTTTTGTTCCATACACAAATATTAAATTAATTCCAAATATGTTGGTCATAACATAAATTATATTTTAGATTATAAAATATTTACTAAAAAAATAACTTTATATTTTTTTAATAAACCAAATTCAATTACATATCAAATATTATTTGCAAGATTTTAGTTTTAAATAATTTTCAAAATTTATATCAAAATTAGTGTCAAAATCATCAAATGGGCAATTTAAAATTTTATCAGAAAATTCAGAATTCATATAAATTTCATCAATAACATTATCATTTGCACAAGTAGAATTTTCTATTAAAGATAGTTTTTTTTTTTTAATTGCATTACAATAATATTTATATAAATTATTTATTCCATTCACACCAATATTAGTTAATAATTGTTTTTCATTAAAAGTTAAACTTTGTATAATTTTTGTTATTTCATCATTATTTTCATCATAAAATTTTTGTTCATTTTCAGTTTTATTATTTTTATTGCCTAAATATAAAAATGCTATTATTTTATAAAAATTATTTTGTAATTTTTTTTCTAAATTTAAAATTTGAGACATATTGAGTTCATCATTTTCATCAAATGAATCGACTGTTTTTATACTATCACCCTTGGGTTTTAATATTGTTTTTTTACTGTATATATCATTATGTTCCACATCATATTGATTATCATAATTTTGACCATATTCATCTATATGAATTTTTTTTTTTTCATAAATTTTAATAAATTAAAATATTTTAATTTATATTTTAAATATTTTTGATAATATACTTCATCGTTCATAATTATATTATAATATTATAATATATTTTTTATTTATAAAAAATCATCATAAAACAATATTAAATAAAATACATTATTTTTTAGTGTTTTTTTTATTTTCACCACGTTCAAATGTTCTTTTTAATGATTTTTGAACTTTACCATTTGCTATTCTTTTTTCATTTATTTTTTCAAATATAAATTCAATTATTGTTGGATCTTTAATTTTTTCACTTAAAGCTTCTTTAATCAAATCTTCTTTTAATCCTTCTTTTGATTCATATTGATTAATTCTTAATTTACCACCAGTTATATTAACATTCGATTCTCCTAATCTTTCTAAATGTTTTAAAATTTCTGTTTCAGCCGTTTTTTTGGCTCCATTTAAAAGTTTTAATTCAGTTTGTAATTCTCTGATTCTATCATCATTTTTTACATAATCTTTAACTTTTTTTTTAAATTCTTCAGTATATTCATATTCATGAACAGATTCATTTTCAGATTTATTTTCGGATTCATTTTCAGATTTATTTTCAGATTCATTTTCAGATTCATTTACAGATTCATTTTCGGTTTCATTATTTGATTTATTTATTAATTTATTTTCTGATACTTTTACTGAAACGTTTTTTGTTTTATTTACCATTTGTTTTGTTTTTTTTTGAATACTGTTTGAATTTGGTAAATCATTTATCATTTTAATATTTCTATTTTTATATGATGTTAAATCATCATCACTATCTGAAATATCTTCAGTATATTTTGAACTAAAATTTTTTTGTATATGGGATGTATTATCACCATTATTAATTATTTTTGCTTTTGATTTATTTAAATCTGATTGAATTTTATTAATTAAATTTTTATCATTCATTATTAAAATTTATTATAATATATATTGATATTTTTTTAATTAAATTTAAATAAATTTTTTGATCTAATTGTCTCTTAAATTGTATATGTTCCAATTTGAATTTAAAATATTTTTTTCAAATATATAATTCAAACACACAATTAAAGATGGACTAAACAATTTAAGTTCATCTAATTCAAACATATATATTTGTTCATTTCCTTTTTCAAACATTTCTGATATTTTTTCTGGTTCATGTTCTGTATAAAGTTGTTTCATTATTTCATTATTATTTAAGTTCATTTGTTTCATAACTATTTTAAATTCTAATATTGCATCAAAAAATAATTCCATTTGGCTTGATGTGTCTTTTTCTGAATCATTAATATTTGAAAAAAAATGTTCATTTTTATTATATTTTATATTATAATATTTTGTGAATATATTCATCAAATTAATGAAATAATATCCATCATCATTTTCTATTTCATTATCATTTAAAAATAATTTTACATTTGTATTTGTTTCTTGTTTATTAAATATATTTGTTTCTTGTTTATTAAATATATTTGTTGCTTGTTCATTAAACATATTCATTGCTTGTTCATTAAATGTATTAGTAGTTTGTTGCATCGAATCATACATTTTTTCATATAATTCATCTATTATATCATTTTCACAATTATCTTCATTTAGTTCTGGTTCAAATTGTTCATCTATATCATCATGATCATTTAAAATATCTGAATCATCTGTAGTATTTTGACAATTTATATCAAAATATTCGTTAGATGCATCATAATATTCATGGTTATATTCCATATATTCTTTATCATCAGATTCATTCAAATCAATTTTATCAATACCATAAACATCAAATTCATTAATGTCATTATTAAATTCATTAAAAACAACTTTTTTTTTTTTATCATTATTTGAACTGACAAACAAGTCAGGATTTTCAATTATTTCATTAAAATTTTTACTTAAATATAAATCTAAATCCATAATTAAATTATATTAAAAATCATATATTGTCAAAATTATATATTATTTATAAAATTCAATTTTTTTAAATATGCTGTTTATAGTTTTTTATATATAAAATTATAAACAATAAATTTTAGATTTTTATGAATATTATTTATATGATCAATTTTTTATGCGAATATTTATGTATAAAAAAACATAATACAAATTATCATGTATTTTATTGATATGAAGTTGAATAAATTTACAAACATCCTCTTTGTGTTGAATAAATATCTGGCATAATGGAAGAATTGAGAAATGGGCTAACAACTGTTTTAGGGCAAGGAGGTTCGGCTCTGATATCATATGTTTGATTTTTATTAGAACCCATAACTGAACTAACTGGAATAGATTTGAGTACAGGTATAAGATTTGGATTTGAAACAGCAACAGGATTATCCAAAATTTGAAATCCTTTTGTCAATTGTTTATCTAACATTGTATTATTAGGTAAATATTCATTAGAATTATAAAGTTGCATAACTTTTTCTTGTTGTGTTTGTTGTCCTGCAGGTTTAAAATCATTTAAATTTGCATTGCCATAAGTTTGGTCAGCATCATCATTCATTCCAGTAAAATCTCCATTTGTATTATATTCATTATTTTTAAAAACCAAAGCATCATCATACAGTGAATTTAATTCATTTTGAGATGTTTGAGATGGGGATCCATCTTCATTAAAATCATATCTATAATCGGAATCTTTATAACTCACTTTTCTATATTTTTTTGCGGAATTAATGCTTCTTGATTTACTTCTATATAATTCTGATCTTGGATTATCAACAACTAAATCATTACCTGTATTAACTTCCCTAATTAATTCATCTAACACTCGTTGATCAGGATTTGTTAACAAATCTCTATCATAATTAACATCATCAACCAATGGATTTGATAAATTATCAGTTTCAGTATTAGTATCAAAAGAATTTAATTCTTCACTCAATGATTTATCAAAAAATCTTGATTTTTGTGCTAAATCATTATTAGTAGATTTTTTTAAAATACTATCTACAATTTTAGAAGTAATTGCTTTATTTTCAAATTTTTTATTATTATGATTTGAGTTATTAACGGTAAAATGTTCATTTGTATTCGCAATATTTAATTTATTGTTATTTGGATTTAAACTATTAGTATTGGGACTGCATTGATAACATTGTAACCAAACCAATACACCTATAGCAATAATTAAAAAAACTAAAAGAAATCTTATATCTTTTTGCATTATAGATTATATATTCTATATATATAAAATATTTATTTCAAAAAAAAAATATATATATACTTTATTATAATGAATAATTCTATTAGAAAAAAAATTTATTTTAATTATAAAAATAATTTAGAAAATACACTATCATCTACATCTTCAGAATTTATAACTAAATCAAATTATAATAAAAAAACTATAAAACAAAAAGTTGATAATTGTAGTTGTAAAGATTTATTTGAAGCAATTGATGATAAAAATTTAAAATTAATCTTATATATTCTTAAAGAAAATAATTGTTGTTTTACTTGTAAAAATCATGATGGAAATACAGCTATGCATTTACTAATTTCTTTTTATGAACATAACAAAGAAATATCACTTGTTATAGATGATATTTTAAATGGAAATTGTAGAAATTTTATTAATATTCAAAATAACAAAGGACAAACACCAATGTTAAATGCGGTTATGAATAATTTAAATGAATTGGCCGAAAAAATGGAAAATAGTGGCGCGGATCCTTCAATTGCAGATAATGATGGAAATTTTATTTTAGATAAATCTAATGATGCTCCTAAAAATAATGATACTATTGAAACAGCAGATATGGAAGAATCTTCAATTGAAAATGAAAATAAAATAACACAAAATATAATGAATATTTTTAATTTAATTGTGCCTAAATCACACAATGATGAATTGACAACATTAAATTTAAATGAAGAAGAAGATTTCAATGATACAGATAATTTTATTGAATTGATTAAATCAAAAATAAATTCATCAATCAAAAATAATTCCAATAAAATCAACAATGATTCATCAACATCATCATCCTCATCCGAATATATTCAATTTCCAAAATTAAAAACGAATAATCAAACATCCTCAGACACTTTAAACACAGAAAAATTCATTGCTTTATTGGATTCAGATACAAAACAAATCGATGTTGTCAATTATTCATCTAATGATGATGACAATACAGAACAATTTATTGCTACTTTAAGAAATAAATACAATTCATATAGTGAAAATGATAGAACAAATAACTCTTCTAAACAATCTAAAATCAATGATGAATTAGTAAATGATAAAACAGCTGAAGAACAAAATAATAATACTGCTTTTACAAAAGCAAATCAAACAGAATCAGAAACAAGTTCAGACATTTTGAACATGGCTAATTCGGATATTGAAAAAATTGTTAATGAAACAACTTCCGTCGAACAAAAAGAAAATTTATCAACAAGTGAAGAAAAGCACAATTCAAAATACAAAGTTTTTTTAAAAAATAACAATGTGAACAATGATAGTTTATCTGAAATTGATACCGACACATTATTAAAAGTTATGGATAAAATACAAACAAAAAAAATTATGGAATCCGATAAAATGGTTGGTGGAGGAATATCAAAACAAACAATGATTGGTCATCGAACATTAATTTCTGATACAGAAAATATAAATTCAAAAAAACAATATATTTCTGAAGATTATGATAATTTTTACAATAATGACAGTGAATTAGGAACAAAAACTAAAATCAATGAATTATCAAGAATGATGATAAGTCAAAAAGAAAAATTACACAATGAAGTTTTAGAAACAATCATGGGAATGTTAAACAATGGCTTATTAGTTCAATCAAATAAACCAATAGATGCTAATGAAAAAAATGCTAAACTCATCAAAGCTTATATTTATAGACAGATAAGTGAAAAAAATCCACAAATGGGAGGAATGGATAAAATATTGACATTCAAAACTATGAATGATAATGAAATTATAAATATGGTTAAAAAAATGCCAAATTTGGATGAATTAGAAGAATCTATACAAAAACACATTGATAATAAAAAAACAATTACTAACACTGAAACTTCAGATGAAAAATTAAATAAACCTAAAAAATCTTCAAAAAAATCTTCAAAAAAATAAATTTAAAAAATAATTTTATTTATGTGTTTTAATGTAAAATTATATTTTATAAATATAATTTTATAATAATGAACAATAATGATTATATAAAAAAATTATTCCGTAAAATTAAGGAAAATTTTATGTCAGATGACATCAAAAATGAAATTAAAACTGAATTAATTGATCCTGTGTTTTTTGAAATGAAAAATTTTATTTTACCACATTATATTATTTTTTTAATATTGTTTTTAATTATAATTATTATGTTATTGTATTTAATCATCTTGACATCAAATATAAATTTACATCAAAATAAATAAAAATAATTTTTATCAATATTATAAAAAATAATCATCATTTTAACAAAATATTAAATTATTTATATCAAAATTTTATTTATCTAATAATATATATAAATGAATTCAAATGATTTAAGCACTAATTTAAAATATTATGGTAAATTCTTAACGATACTCATAATTATTTTTTTATTATTAAAATTTCTTATGAATATTAAATTATATGAAGCATTACTTTTATCAATTATTATCACAGTATCTATGTTAATTATCGAAAATATTATTCAAATTGATGAAATAATAACTGATCCATTGAATTGTAACCAATGTAAAATTAGTTCGGTTGAAATAAATAAATCAGACCAAATTGATAAATCTAATCAAATAAAATATGATGTATTGTCAGAACAAATAAATGAATATGATAAATTAAAAAAATTATATGAACAATTGAGAACAGATACAGATGTTTTAAAATCACAACAAACAGAAACTAAACCAATTATTTCAAATGAAATTGAAGGCTTTAATAATATTAATGAATTAGATAAATTTATTAATGATCAAGAAAATCAAAATCAAAATTTAACTAATAAATTAAAATCAAATCCTAATATTCATGCGAATTTAAATAAAATAAAAAATACGATTAATGAACAACAAAACACACAAACATCACAAACATCACAAAAAGACATTTTAGAACATCCATATTTAGCAAGAGCAGATTTATTAGGAAAAACAGAACAATCAAATACATCAATAGCCAAAACAAATGCAAATGATAAAAACGATTTAGATATGCCAATAACATATGATGCTTCCTATGTTGAATATCAACAAAATGGTGAACAAAAACAAGCGGATGATACATCATTTAATAATGCTTTATTTAAAATGGGTATTGGACAACAAAATATTGTAAAACCTTTTATTCGTGATGGGTCTGATTATTATAAAAAAATTCAATCATATTCATCAAAATCACCAACATCATCAGAAGCATTGAATAGCGAATTGAAATATGGTGATTATAATTACATAGGACCACTTAACAGTGGTATGACTAATTCTGATTACACATTTATATCTCCAAACAATTGGTTTCCAGTTCAACCACATCCACCAGTATGTGTTACTAATAAACAATGTACAACATGTCCAATAATGATTTCAAATGGTCAAGATTATATGAATTGGGCAAATTTAGAAGATTTTGATAAATCTAGACGTTTTACAGGCAATATGGGTATTAATATTGATTATGTAAAAAATGTATTAAATAATGATGAAGGATATTAAATTTTGAAAAAATATATTTTTTTAATTCTATAATTCAATTTGATTGTAATTTTTATAAAAAATTGTTATTATCATGATAAAAATTCAATATCATACAATACATTCATAATTTCATCAGAATACACACATCCATATATTTTCCAATATAAATAATATTTTGAATATGTTAAAGCATTACTATATAATTCTTTTTCTTTAATAACATTTTTTTTTTCTATATACTTTGATACAAATTTATTTCTGATATTTTTATAGTATGATATCAAATTGATAGTTTCATTTGAACTTAATTCCACATAATATTTTGAAAAAAACATTTTTAATATAAGAATATAATATTTTAGTAAGTTTAAATTTATATCTTTTTTTCAATTTTTATTTTATAAATAATGTTTGATATAAGATATATTTTAATTATAATTTTACTTGGAATAATTGCATATTTGGTTTATAATATGTATTCACACCAAACAAAACAATTAAATAAATTAAAGGAAAATTTAAATGAAAAAATAGATATGGAATTTGAAGAATTAAATGAACGTTTTGATATTATTGAAAAATTAATTGATAAAAAAATTGATACAAATACTAAAAAAATTAAAGATTTGTGTTCACAACAAAATAAATTGAATGAAGTTACTAAAATGAATTCGCAATTAGTTCTTAATCAAATAAATCAATATGATGAAGAAATTGAAGAAAATGGAGAAAATCGTGATCAAATTTTTAATTCAGTTGAATCATCTCTAAATAAAAATATACATTTAAAACCGAATTCTAATTGTTTTATTAAAATTTCACAAACAGGAAATAATCATGATTTAAAAGAAAATTTTTATATGAGCCCAGATAAATCATACAATACAAAATCTTCATCAAAATCTTCATCAAAATCTTCATCAAAATCTTTATCAAAAATAAATTTAAATATGGTTGATTGTGAAAATATAAGAATACTTTCTGAAATAGATAATACAACAAATAAAACGAATTCTACAAACACAACAGACACAACAAATACAACAAATACAACAAATTCTACAAATTCTACAAATACTGAATCAAAAAGTGAAAATTATGAATCAGATTGTGATATATTATTAGAAATAAATCATGATTATGTTAAGACAAATACAAAAATAGAAAATAGTCCAAAATCTATAAAAATGAAAAATTCATTAAATGAATTTTCAAATATTGTAAAAAATATTTCTACAACTAAATTTAATTCTGATAATAATGAATCATCAAATGACAACATAAATAAATTTATAAATTTATCAGAACAAACTAATACAACAGATGAACAAGTATTTATAGATCCACCTTTATTACAACCAAGAATTGTCTTAACACAAAGACAAAATAAAATTATTGATATAACACCATCTAAAAAATTAGAATCATAAAAAAATTAAATATAAGTTAAATTTTTTTTTATCTTATAAATAATATAAATGGATAATTATTATAAAAATTGTCCTCCAAAAATGGATGACGGAAGATTTACAACAAATTATAAATCAAGTTCAAGTATCAATGAATATATAAAATATATGAATGGAATAACAAGGGATGATGATTATAGATTATTTTTACAAATAAATGCTGATAAAATAATGGATTCTGAATGGTCATATTTAAGAAGTAATGATTCATGTTGGAATAATGCGTGTGTTCATGATTATCCATTGAGAATGGATCCTAGATTATTTAGTCAAGAAAGAGAAAATGCGAACAAGTTATTTGAAAAAAAAGAATTGCCAAATTCTTTTAAATGTGAACCATATCCAGATTATAGAATGAGTGAAACCCCTCAACAAAATTATAAAATTGATCCATATACAACATGCAATAAATGCAAAAAATAAATTTTCAAAGTTTTTATAATATTAAACTTATACACAATTACATAATATGAAAATAAAAATTTTTTATAAAAAATTTTTATTATAAAAAATTCACAAAAAAACAATTATATCATATAGAATTACACATGATTAACATAAAAGTGTAGTATTTAATTTTGATATGAATATAAAATAAATTAAAAAAAATATATATTAAATTATATTAATGGAAAAAAAACCAATAAACACATATCAAATGATATCAAAATCAGCATTAAAAAATTTGAATAAAAATTTTGAAGCGCCAATAATAAAAGATGAAAATAGAATTGATGAAATAATGAGTGAATTTATGACAGGTGAATTAAATACAATTTATTCAAAATTGAATTCGAATGAAATATTAAATTTTAAAGATCAAACAAATCAAACACTTATTCATGCTATTTTACGTAATGAATCACCAAATATAACAGAAGAAAATAAACTTGAAATTATACAAAAATTGGTGGGAGAAAAAAATGTCAGTCTTCACACAATGACAAATTACAATCAAAATGGTCTTCATATAGCATGTCAAAAAGGGTATGTTTTAATTATTGATTATATGATAAAAAACAATTGTGATCAAACATTGATTGATAATTATGGTAATACATCACTTCATTATTTGATCGATAAATTTATAATAGAATGTGGAGACAATGATTTTTATTCCCAAACGAACCAAAACATAAAACAAGTGAATAGTGATGAATTAGAAAAAATAAATAAAATATTAAATAACGAATCAATATTAATATTATACGAATTATTAGATATTAAAAAAGATGAAATGACAGAATATTATTGTATGGAAGTAGGTGAAGATGGTTATAAAATTATAAATGCATTAAAAAAAATAATAAAAAATAAAATTCAAAGTTCATTAACAAATATTTATGAATTAATTGAAAAAAAAACTAATGAAATAAATAAAATATTTTACCAACATGGTGAATCAAATGAATATAAATTTGAAAAAGCAAAAAAAATTATTTATTCAATTAACAATGATATTTTTCAAATATATGGTTTAAATTTTGATTTTAAAAATGTTGTTTGGAATAATTTTTTATCAAATCAAAATTTACAAATAAAAAATAAAAAAAATGAATTAAAAAAAAATATTATTAAAAGTATTGAAAATCTTAAAACAATTCAATCTGATATAATTGAACGAATTCGTATTGAATTTATAAATAATATTTATAAAGTATTATCAAAATTTGCCAATGGTTTAACATTATTATTTTATTTTTTATTGGAATTTATGTATAATGATAAAACACGTTTTTTTACTAATGATGAAGTAGGAAAAATATTTGAATTAGAACAACCCAATAAAGACACACTTAATATTGATGGAAAAAATGAATTAAATGTATTAATTAATAATATAGCAAAAATAATAACAAAATTATATAAAATAAATTTTTATGTATTTTTATGTGGGTCAAACAACATAAATAATTTAGATACAATAGACACATTTAATTGTAATTTTATTGATAATCATGCAGAATTTGCATATATTTTTTATTATAACAAAGAACAGCGTTTTTATGACAATTATATTCAATATGTACATACATATGATAAATCAGGTAATTTAATACTTTATATTCCAAATTATTCGAACCTCAATGATATAATTCCTGAAATGATTAAAAAATTCAAAAACATAACAAAAGATTTAAATGAAAACATTTCAACAAATTTATTAAAAGCAAAATTTGAATTAGATTTAAATTTCATATATTCACCAATAAGAATAATAATCACTTATATTAATTTAATTTTTGAATCAATAATGAAAGACAAATTATCAAATTTATTTGGAGATGATACAATGCAACAATTTTGTTTATTTGATATTAAATATTTATCCGAATTTATTTTTAAAATAATAAATAATTTGGTTATATTAGAAAAATATTTTAATGATATAAACATCAATGAATTAAATGACATATCTAATTCAATAAAACAATATTTCGATAGTTTATTTGAATCAAAAAATCTCAACAAAGAATTTATAAATTTTTTTCAAAAATTTAAATGCATTTTAGAACAAATATTAATACCTGAAAATTTCATAGAACATTTTAAATTGAAAAAATATGCGGAAGTATTTAATTATTTATATGATAATTGTACAAATATTTTAGATAAATTTACTGATATTGTTAAAAATATAAATGAATATAATTCGCTAATTCAATTAGAAAAATATAATGAATTTTTAAGTGAAATCATTAGTTCTGAAAAAATTGAGCATAAAGAATTAACTAATACATTTTTCAATAATTATTCATTTAATTTAAAATATGTACCTAAATATTCTGAATATAAAAACATTTTTTTTAAAATAAAAGATGATATTAATTTATATGAATATGGAATTATTAATAATGGTGTTATGCCGACATTTAATGATTTAATAATAAATTTAAATTATAAAAAAGATTTTGTTGAAAAAATTTGGTATTATACCAATACAAATGATTTTAATATATTTTATTTAAATACACAATATGATGCATTTACGACAAAATATTTATATGAAATAAAATATTCATATCTTGACATAAATATAACTGATGATTTATGTTTTTTTAATATTAAAACTGATAATTATAATTTAAAAAATTATTTATTTGATATTACACCAAAATTTAAATTTTCAAGAGGATATGATGTGATAAAATACAATATAAATAATGAAATAAATAATATGGAAAATATTTTAGGTAAAAATGAAAAAAAAACATTAGTTGACATTGAATTTATTGAAAAATATTCAGATTATGATGAAAAATCTAAATCAATTGAAGAAAATAAAAGTAAAATAGTTTCTTGGATGTTTGAAGATAAACTTGTAATTAATAACATTGATGATATTGATACATATATAATTACAAATAATTTAAATGAATTGATAAATATGTTAGTTTATATGATATATGAGAAAATTACAAATGTGCAAGATGTGTTTTTTACAAAAATGGATTTAAATTATATAAATAAAAACGATTCAACCGATAATAAAATTGAAAAAATAGGTATTGATTTAGATTATATAGAATTAAATGATACAACAAAAATAAATATTAAAAATACTTTGGATTTTATAAAAAAAAATAGCATCCAAAAACAAAAATATTTATATGATAATATAAAATTATTTGTAAAAATATTATTATATGAAGAAATAAATAGAGAAATATTTAAAATAATGGAAGAAATTAAAATAACAGATTTATCAGATACTTTAGATACTTCGACTTTTAAATTAACAAAAAAACAAATAAATTCAAAATTTAAACAAATAACAAAAAATTACAAAACTGATTTTTTAACAACAAAATTAAGTGAATTTATAAGAGAATTGACAACATCAACTTTAAATTTTCAAGAAATGATAAATTTTCAAGAAATATTAAATTCATCAAAACTAGATAATGAAAATTTGAATAAAAAAATAATTAATTCAAAATGTTTAAATAAAAATAAAACAGATGAATTGATGGAATTAAATATGAATTATAAAGTATTAGATATGAATGGTAATACAATTATTATAAGATTAATAGATCAATACAATATTTATGGATTAAATAAATTAATAGAAAAAAATAAAAAAGTTTTATTTACATATAAAAATAACAACATGGAAACACCATTAGATTATTTGACAAATTTAATGAAAAATATTCAAACTGATTACAATGATGATGCATTCAAACAACGTATAGAAAGATATAATGATTCATTAGAAAATATTATTAAAACAAATGATCAATTTGATAATATTGAATTGACAAATTCGTCAAATTTGATAAAAACAATAATATTAAATTCTATTTATTTATTTAATTCATATTTATGGATAAAAAATTATTCATATCCATCAGGTTGGACTGTTAGTGATAAAAATAATTTAAAAAATATCTTAAATTTTAATGAAGAAAAATTATTAATGAATTCTATTAAACCTGATGATTTATCAAAAAAATACATTGTAAATATTAAAAATATTACTAAATCAAAAATGTCATCATATATAGATTTTTTACAAAAAGAAATTATTGAATTAGAAAATAAATCAAAAGAATTGGGTATTGAAACAAATAATGATTTTATAAAATCACAAACAAATTATAATATAACAACAAATATATCAGATATTAATAATAAAATTTATGAAAAAAAACAATTGGTTGAACAATATAAAAATATTGAAAATGAAATTTCTAATAATTCATACAGTGAACAAATTGATGAAATAAATAAATTATTAATAAATTATGAAAATAATTTATTAGATATGAATTATTTAACAATTGATTGGCATGAATACACTAAATTATTAAATGAATTGGATAATAAATATCTTGAACTAATAAATATTCAAAATGAAGAATGTGAAAAAACACCATCAATAAATAATCATTTAATTAAAATATTTTGTCAAAATATTGTATTTAATCAAAATTTTGATTTAATAAAAAAATATTTTAAATTAATTTTTGTTAAAATGTTTGATGATTATTGGGATTTGGATAGATATGATGACTCAGATTATAATATTACAAATAAATCAATAATACAAATTCTTAAAATTAATGTTGTCGGAATTATTAAAAATGAACTTTTAAACACTTTATCAAATTACATTATTCAATTGAATAAAATCAGTTTAAATGATATTTCAGTGAAAATAAAATCAAATGATGAATTAAAAAAATCTATTAAAACTTATTTGTATGATTGTTTGGTAAAAAAATTAAATATATTCAATCCATTGAAATCCAATTTACTGATAAATATTGATGAACATAAAATAATAATAATAAATATATTGGAAAAAATATTAAATAATAAATTTGATGAAACAGAACAAATTGAGATAAAAAAAATAATTGAATTTAATAGATTTATATGTGAAAATATTGGTTTGAATTGTTATGATGAAATTGTCAAAATGCTATATGATGGTAAAAAAATGGCTTTGTATTATGAAATGTATGATTTGATTCAAAATAATACTTAAATTAAATTCTTGCCATATTTGTGTTAATATTTGTATTTTCAGGAGCATTATTTAGTGTTGTGATTTCAAAAGTCAACGAATAGTTTAAATTACCCATATTTACTAAACTTCCATCTGGATAAACTAATGTTAATTTTAATTCATTTAAATTACGTATTGGTGGATTAAAATACACTGGTGAATTTACAAATGTATTAAATAAATATGAACCTGGTGGTTGATTAATTAAAAATTTATAAAAATAAGAAGGACCATTCGGATTATTGTTGTTATTTAGTCCATCAATCAATAATAATAAATATGTATATTGTTCATTTGAAAAATCAGTAATTAAATTTTGTGGAGGTAAATTATTGTTAGCAATTAAAATAGAACTTATATCACTGTAATATGTCTGTTTATTGGTAATTGTATAATATGGAAATGCATTGGAATAATTTGTTATAGCATTGTTATAACCAACAAAATTAAAACCAATCAATTTGCCAAATGTATCTTGAAAATTGAAATATAGCCTAAAAATTGCCTTTTTTTTTAATTGAATATTAAATCCACCTTTTGTATCATCAACATTATCAATTGTATTTATATTTGATATTGTTATTTCAAAATTATCTTCATTAAATACATTTGAAACAATATGTCCATTTTTTGAATTAATATATTTTTCATCAATCACATAATAACTTAATGCTCCTTCAATATTTATTTTATCACCTATTTTTAAATTATGTTGTTTTGTATATATTTTGATTTTAAATAAATTTACAATTTGTGTTGATAAATTAGTAAATTCAACAAAACTATTTGGAATGTTATAAACATCATACATAACAAACATTGATGTATTGGTTTCTGTTATAAATTGAACTTCAATGTTATTATACAATACTAAATTATCATTTTTATTAATTGGTTTTCTTTTGGTTAATGATACTTTATGTTCAATTGTTTGTTTTAATAAAGCATAAGTGTAATTACCGGTTTCTAATTCAATATAATATATTCCATCATCTAATATATTTTCCCAATAAAATCTATTGTTTAATTGTTGATTATTAACAATGTTTGAATTTAATCCTGAAAAAGTTTTTAATGGTAATGAATTTATTAATATATTATAATTATTATTTATTTCATTACCAAATATATTAATTTGAACATTTGGAATTTCTGAACTAATAATTTTTATTTCAGCAACATTTATATAGGTTCTATTTAAAAATATTGTAAAATTATTCGAACTTTGAAAAGATTCTATAAATCCTTCAATTTTTCCAATTTGAATATTTTTTCCTGTAAAAAAATTATTATTTATCCAGTATCCATCTAATAAAATATTATTATTCAAACTGATTGTATTTGTTAATAAAACATCAATGTAATCTGTTCCTACATCATTCACAATCAAATAATTTGATAAATTTAATGATGTTAAAGGGGTGTTGGCATTTATCAAATTTATTGGATAATTACCCAAACAATTAAAAGTGATTTGACATGATGAAACAAGTATAGTTTCATTTGTTGAATAAAAATTAATTGGTAAATTAAAAGATAATCTGTTGTCTGATTTTGATATATTTATGAATACTTTTTGTATTCCATTTAATATTTTAAATGGAATATTTTTCCAATATTTTGATTCAGTATTTTCACCTAAACCACTGATGACAATTGATACATTAGCATATGATATTTGTTCAATAAAATTAGCTTTAATGTCTATTGTTACTAGTGAAGAATCATTTGTAAAATAAAAATTTAAATTTTCGTAATAATTAACAAAAGTTGTAAATCCTCTTAAAATAATAAAATCATTACTTATAATGTCATTGTTTGATAAAGGTGAATTTAAATGTATTCTTAAATTATTTGTATTAGTTTTAAATTCTAAACCGTGCTCTTTAACTGAATAATATTTACTTATATTTAATGATGAACTACTGACACGATTATTTGAATCTATATTCAAAAATTCTTTATTTTTTATAATTTGGGTGTTGATTGATTTTATATTTTTTTTATCTAAATAATCAAAATATGGCTCATATTCTTTTGGATAAATGATTGGATTTGAATAATTTACATCATCAATGTATGTTGGAAAATTATTTATTCTATATACTGTTGTTGTTTTTTCATTATCTAATCTTTCAACATATTCATTATTATCATTCTTATCCCTTTCTAATTTATTATAATAATCAATTGTCCTATTATAATCAGTTTTTTCATTATTTATTATATTCAGTTGTTTATTAAAATTATCTAAATTATCGTTATTTTCTCCACCTATATATTTTTCAATAAAATGAACATTTGTATTAATATTTGAATTATTCATAAATTTTATGTTTATAAATCAAAATATGTATTTAAATTTTATATTATATATAAAAAATTATAGTAAATCCAGTTTAAAATTGTGGTATTTTACAATAATACTTTTTATTATATATATGTATTCAATTGCAATTATTAAATCATCAATTAATTTATATTTTAAATTAAAAAAAGATAACAATAATAATTTTAATATTAAAAAAATTAAGATAAACAATAAAAATAAATTTAATATTAATTTATCAAAATCTTCTATTTATCACATACTTTACATAAGAATAATCTTAAATATAAAAACATTATTGTTATGAATATTCCTATTGATAACGATAAATTATTATAGTAAGTCCAGTTTGAAATTGTGTTTGTTAGTAGTTTTACTTTCTTACTATAAATGGTCTGTACAGACTTTTTTATGTGTTGCATCAAACAACATTGCTGATTTTTGTCCCAAAAACAAATATTTTAGGCTTTAGATTATTTTTTATATAAGACGAGACTATTAAGATCATATTTTTTACTGTGTTTTTGTCTCTATTTATATATTTCATTAACTTTTCACTTGTTTTGCAAGTTAAAATTTTATGAACTTTTTTATTTGATATTACTTTTTTATATTTTTTCTCATTTTTTATTTTTAATTTTTCTAATGAATATACACTTTTTATATTCAGTTT
>JACCDN010921365.1_pt1 | contig 22579 bp, 19 predicted proteins | sample 7441691 | NCBI WGS metagenome assembly JACCDN01 (sample SAMN15323439, study PRJNA562643) | freshwater metagenome | isolation source: river surface water | place: USA:Blue River Watershed | collected 2017-08-16 | reverse complement strand
TTGGACTGGCCGCCTTTGCCGCCAGAGCCATTCGGTGAGTTAAGGCCGCCCGAGCCGGCTGATCCACCCGCACCGACTGCAACTTCAACAACCGAGCCAGGAGCAACGGCAAACCCCTTGCCCTGCAGCAAACCGCCGGCCCCACCGCCACCTGAGCCGCCACCGCCACCGCCGCCTACAACCAGGTAGTCAACTTTGGATGTGTTGGTAGGAATGGCAAAAGTGTAGGAAGCCACGGTTTGAAACTTGGCTACGCAGTAGATGCCGCTGGTAAAGACGTCCACATCGCCAGTTGGACCTAGGTTGTCGGCAGTTAACTGCGTGCCGCTTTTGGTGATGGTCACCGGGCAATCTGTTACTGCGGCCTGTGCCGGCAGTGTCGCAGAGGCGCCGATTAGCATCACCGAGGTGAGGATTCCGGTCAGCGAGAGCTTGAAGTTTTTTGACATAGCCGAAGGCTAAACCTCTTAGGCGGCGAGTGCTGAAAGTGCATACGAATGTATGAAATAACAATTTGGAATAAACCATTCAGGCAATAGGTTTTGGCGATACAGTATTTACACCTTTCATAAACCGACTCGCGCAAGGAACCTAATGACCGACCTAACTAACCGCATTGATGAGCTAACTTCGCGGCTGACACTTGAGGAAAAAGTGTCGTTGCTGACCGGTCGTGACTTCTGGAACACTGTTCCGCTGGAGTCAATTGGCCTTCGCAACATGCTGCTTTCCGATGGGCCTGCTGGTGTGCGCGGTGAGTTCTGGGACGAGCGCGACAATTCACTAAACCTGCCGTCGGGCACTGCACTCGGTTCATCTTGGAGCCCAACCTTGGCCGCGGAGTACGGCCGGACCTTGGGCAGCGAAGCGCACCGCAAGGGTGTTGATGTGGTGCTCGGTCCAACCATTAACCTGCACCGATCACCTTACGGCGGCCGCCACTTTGAATGCCTGAGTGAAGATGCCATGCTGACCGGAGCCCTGGCAACGTCGTTCACGAAAGGCATTCAGTCAACCGGAATCGGCGCTTGCCCTAAGCATTATGTGGCAAACGATTTTGAAACCGAACGTTTCACTGCCAACGTGACCGTAGACGAGCGCACTTTGCGGGAGCTGTACCTGCGCCCATTCGAAGACACAGTGGTCGACGGCAAAGCCTGGACCATCATGAGTGCCTACAACAGCGTCAACGGCAAGACCATGACTGAGAACGAGCTGCTGCAAGACCCGCTTCGTAGCGAATGGGGTTTTGACGGCGTTGTAATCAGTGACTGGACTGCAGTTAGAACACTCGATTCTGCGAATTATGAGCAGGATCTTGAGATGCCTGGACCAACCGAGTTCTGGTCGCAAAATCTAATTAATGCAGTGCGCAACGGTGAGATTCCGGAAAGCACGGTTGATCGCAAGGTCAAGCGCCTGATTCTGTTGGCAATTCGAGTGGGCGCAATTGGCGCAGACGGCACTGTGCCAGAGGCAAAACCAAGACACAACAACATTGCGGCACAAGATGTGGCCTTTGCTCGCAAGGCTGCTGTGCAGACATCGGTGCTACTCAAGAATGATGCACAAACCCTGCCGCTAGACCTGAGCAAGGTTGGCAAGGTTGCCCTGATCGGCAACAACGCCTCAGTAGCAAGAACTCAGGGTGGCGGTTCGGCCACGGTTATGCCAAAGACTGTGGTCACTCCGCTTGAGGCGCTAAAGGGTTTGCTTGGCGACAAGCTAAAGTACTCAATTGGCGCTGTGGTTCAGCACGGCTTGGCTGAGTTGCCAAAGCAAGAACTGCGCGACCCGATTACTGGCTCCCAGGGTGCCTACCTTGAGTTGCTTGGTGAAGACGGTGCACCGATTTTCACTGAGACCCGCGGCGGCAGCAACCTAATGTGGCTGGGTTCTGGCTCACCAATTGCTGCGGCTCACGGCCTGCGATTCACCACAGATTTCACTCCAAGTGAAACTCGCACCGAGTTGATGGGTGTGGCGAACACCCGGTACAACAAGGTGATGGTTGACGGCGAAGTGCTGATTGATCAGCTAATTCCTCGCACCAGTGACGACCCGTTCTCTGACCTTATGGACCCTCCGTATGTAACCAAACCGGTTGACTTTGTGGCCGGAAAAACCGTGCGAATCGTGGTTGAAGTAGACCTAAAGAACCGGGTGGGCATTGAGGCCGCAGCTTTTGCTTTTGTTTTGGGTTTTGAACCCAACAAGGCACTGGGTGACGCAATGATCGCCGAAGCGGTTGAAAACGCCAAAAACTCTGATCTGGCAATTGTGGTGGTTGGCACCAACTCAGCGGTTGAATCTGAGGGTATTGACCGCAAGTCTTTGGCATTGCCTGGCCGCCAGGATGAACTGGTTGAGGCAGTGCTTGCTGTTAACCCAAACACCGTGGTGATTGTCAACTCAGGTTCGCCGGTGCTCTTGCCGTGGCGCGACCGCGTGAAGGCAATTTTGTTGACCTACTTTGCTGGCCAAGAAATGGGCAATGCTTTGGTAGATATGCTGACCGGCGCTCAAGAGCCAGGCGGTCGCCTACCTACCACCTGGCCTGTGGGCGAGGACTCACTACCGGTTTCAAACTGCACCCCGGTAGATGGTCAGGTGGTTTACGAAGAAGGAATTCACATTGGCTACCGAGCCTGGCTAAAAGCCGGTGCCAAGACCGCTTATGACTTTGGCTTTGGTCTGGGATACACAACCTGGAGCCTAGGGGCAGTCGCGGTGCCAGCAGCGCTTGACTCGGGTGAGGACTTTGAAGTTGCAGTCTCGGTCACTAACACCGGTTCTCGTCGCGGCAAGCAAGTAGTTCAGGTTTACGCTGAGCGCAACGACAGCAAGATTGAACGCCCGGTTCGCTGGCTGGTTGGCTTTGCCGAGGTTCACGCCGACGCCGGCGAGACCAAGGCGGTCAAGGTTGCAATTCGTGGCCGTGAATTCGCACACTGGGACCGCGAATGGAACTACGAAGCTGGAACCTTCAACCTGCTAGTGGGCACCAGCGTGGTGAACATTCTCGAAAGCGTAGCGGTAACCATTGGTTAGGCGTTCAAAACGCGCGCCCATTAACCACTAAACGAATCAGCGACAACGGAGTCAACGTGAACCAACTGCCTTACCAAGATTCAACTCTGCCTGTAGCCGAGCGCGTGGCTGACCTTTTGCCACGGCTTTCGCTCGAGGACAAGGCGGGGCTAATGTTTCACGAGATTGCCCCGATGCTGCCTGGGGGTGAGCTGCTCCCGGCAGGTACGCCATGGGGTGCAGCTACCGAGGAGTTGCTTCGCGAGAAGCGCATCACGCACTTTAACGTGCACGGCGTGCCAACGACTGGAAGCGAGATGGCCCGTTGGCACAACAAGCTTCAGGCAATTGCTGCCGAAGTTGGTTTGGGCGTGCCGGTAACAATCTCGACCGATCCGCGTCACGCGTTTGCAACCAATCAGGGTGCTCTCTTTAGCGCCGGTGCGTTTTCGCAGTGGCCAGAATCATTGGCGTTCAGTGCCATTGGTGACCTGAATATGGTTGAGCAGTTTGGCGATATTGCACGTCAGGAATATCGTGCTGTTGGAATTCATGCCGCTTTGCACCCGCAAATTGACTTGGCCACAGAACCTCGTTGGGCAAGAGCAGGCATGACCTTTGGTGAAGACGCCAAGCAATCAGGTGAGGTTGGCGCCGCTTACATTCGGGGTTTTCAGGGCAAGGTCTTTGGCAAGGCATCAGTCTCGACCATGACCAAGCATTTTCCCGGTGGCGGGCCGCAGCTTGATGGCGAAGACCCGCACTTCGAATATGGCAAAGAGCAGGTGTACCCGGGCAATAATTTTGACTATCACGTTGAGCCATTCAAGGCGGCCATTGCTGCCGGGACCCGCCAAATGATGCCCTATTACGGCCAGCCGATTGGCACCAAGTATGAAGAAGTTGGATTTGGTTTCAACAAAGGCGTGCTGACCGATTTGCTCAAGGGTGAGTTGGGTTTCGAGGGAATTATTTGCACCGACTGGGGTCTGATCACAGACGCCAACATTTTGGGTCAGAAGATGCCTGCGCGTGCCTGGGGTGTCGAGCACCTCACCAGAAGCGAACGTGTTGAAAAGGCAATCAACGCAGGTGCCGACCAATTTGGCGGCGAATCCTGCCCTGACCTTGTCGTCGAGTTGGTGCGCTCCGGTCGGATCTCTGAAGAGCGAATCGACTACTCGGCAGCCAAGCTTTTGACCGAGAAATTCTTGCTGGGGCTTTTTGATGAACAGCGATTTGTCGACGAGGCGGCCGCTGATGAGATTGTTGGCAAACCAGAATTTAAGGCTGCCGGTGAGGTTGCCCAACGTGCGTCTTTTGTGCTGCTTAAACTTGCCCAAACCGGTGCTGCGCGATTGCCTTTGGCCAGCAGTCTTAAAATTTACATCGAGGGTATCGATGCTGATCAAGCAGCTGTACTTGGCGAAATCGTAGTCTCGCCTGCCGATGCAGATGTTGCCATTATTCGAAAGCATGCACACTTTGACCCGCGCCCAGGTGGGTTTGAAGCACTCTTTCACGCCGGTTCTCTTGAGTACCCTGCTGATGAGGTTGCACGGATTGTGGCTATCTGCGAGCAGGTGCCAACTATCTTCGACATCTACCTAGATCGGGCAGCAATTTTTCCTGAAATTGCTCAGGCTGCCGCTACGGTTACTGCAAACTTCGGCTCGAGCACGCAGGCTTTCGTTGATGTGATGCAGAAGCCAAGCTTGGCAAAAGGCCGCCTGCCTATCGAACTTCCGTCATCAACCGCTGCAGTTGTCGCCAGCAAGTCAGATGTTCCGTTTGACACAGAAGCGCCAACTTTTGCCTACGGGGCAGGCCTGTCGGTTCAGTAAACCTTTGGTTTGCATTTAGCGGCAAGGGCTGGCGCAACCAGCGGCGCAACCAACCCAAGGCTGACCTCGCAACCCAGATAAGCAGCCCGTGGTTTTTGGGTTCTGCTCTAGGCTGGCGGCAGTGAACCGGTCAATTACAACATCGACCAATTGCTGTGGTGTTGGAGCTTGAAAAACCAAAAGCGGTTCGGTGACCAGGTGGGCGCCACATTTTTTGGTGACCCCGGAAAAGTAGCCATCGGCAAGCAGGTAGGTGGCAACCACAACGCGCTGGCGCGGATTTTGAAACTTAAGTTTTGGCACTAGGTCTTTAAGTTTTGGTTCGGCGGATGACAAAAATGCCAACTCAACTTTTTTGCCCAACGAGTCTTCGAGCATCAGCTGAACCAACTGGCTCTCGGCTTGGGCTCGCGGGTCGCTAGAACCGGCTACCGTCAAAACCACAATGTCACCCGGCTCGTGGCCAATCTCGTTTAGGCGCTCAACGAGCACCTCAACCAATCGCGGGTCCGGACCCAGCGCCGGTGAGATTTGAGTGTGAGCACCAGCGGCAAAAGCGGCATCGGCAATGTCTTGGCGCACGTGGTAGCCAGTGGCCAACAGCAGTGGGACCACAATGGCCGGCTCGTCGCTGGTTGCGGTTGCTAAAACCGCGGCAACATCTGGCTCTTGAACATCAACAAATGCTTCAAAGACTTGGGTAGCCGCAAGCGATTTTTGCACGGCGCTGACCAACTGGGAGATGGCAGCGGCACCCTGCGCATTATCGGTTCCGTGTGAAGCCGCAATCAGAGTTGCCATGGTGTCCTCAGTAACTAGAAGGGGTTCCGGTAAGTCTACCCAAAAGGTAGGAATTCAAGCCTTGGTTACGAGGCTACTTTGGCTCTGTGACGCGGAAGTTGGTTGTTACTCAATGTTTCAGCCATCAAAATTGCAGCACCTAAAGTTGAAACAGTCAAGGGGAAATCATCCCGGTTATTTAAGGACATTCAATGAGCGAAAACACACCGGCAGGCGGCACTCACGCTGCAGCCAGGCCACCGCGCGAGGGGCGTTCAAACGGTCAGTGGAAAGTTGATGGCACCACTCCACTAAACGAGAACGAGCAGTGGAAGCAAGATGACGGCGGGCTCTCAGTTCGCGAGCGCATCGAGAATGTTTACTCAAAAGAAGGCTTTGACTCGATCGATGAAACAGACCTGCACGGCCGTTTTCGTTGGTGGGGTCTTTACACCCAGCGCAAGCCGGGCATTGATGGTGGCCGCACCGCTCAACTAGAGGCGCACGAGCTTGAAGACAAATACTTCATGTTGCGAGTTCGCATTGACTCAGGTCAGCTAACCACCGAGCAGCTGCGTGTAATTGCCGGCATCAGTAAAGAGTTTGGTCGCGACACCGCAGATGTCACCGACCGCCAGAACTTTCAATTGCACTGGATTGAAGTTGAGGCCGTGCCAGAAATTTGGCGCCGTCTCGAAGCGGTTGGTCTAGAGACCACCGAGGCCTGTGGCGATGTTCCAAGAATTATTCTTGGCTCGCCGGTTGCCGGCATTTCGGCAGATGAGCTAATTGACCCAACCCCAATCATTCGTGACATTGTCAAGAAGTACATTGGTGACCCAGAGTTGGCTAACCTGCCACGCAAGTTCAAGTCGGCAATTACCGGCCACCCAAGCCAAGACGTGGTTCACGAGATTAACGACCTTGCATTTGTGGCGGTAGAGCACCCTGAGTACGGAGTGGGTTTTGACCTTTGGGTTGGTGGTGGCTTGTCTACTGCCCCGCGCTTAGCCGAGCGCTTGGGCGCTTGGGTTCCTGCCGATCGCGTGGCCGATGTTTGGTACGGGGTTTGTGCGCTGTTCCGCGACTATGGTTTCCGCCGCCTGCGCAACAAGGCACGCCTAAAGTTTTTGATGGCTGATTGGGGCCCTGAGAAGTTCCGTCAGATTCTAGAGACCGAGTACCTAGATGCGCCGCTACTTGATGGCCCTTCTATTCCTACGCCAAAGATTGTTGGCGACCACATTGGTGTTCACAAGCAAAAGGACGGCAAGTTCTACATTGGCGTGGCACCTGTGGTTGGCCGCGTTTCTGGAACCGTTTTGGGCCAACTGGCTGACCTGCTCGAGAAGTATGGGTCAACCCGTTTGCGCACCACTGCACACCAAAAATTGGTGTTGCTAGACATTGAAGAAAAAGACGTCGAGGCAATCATTGTTGAGTTAAACGAGCTTGGGCTGCAGGCCAGACCAAGTGAGTTCCGCCGTGCGACCATTGCCTGCACCGGCATCGAGTACTGCAAATTGGCAATTGTTGACACCAAGAACACTGCAACCAAGGCGGTCAACACCCTTGAGAAGAAGCTGGTTGACCTTGAGCTAAAGCGCCCAATCAGCCTGCACATCAACGGCTGCCCAAACTCATGCGCCCGCATTCAGGTTGCCGACATTGGTCTAAAGGGTCAGCTTTTGCCAGACGGCAACGGTGGCATGGAGCCTGGCTTCCAGGTGCACCTTGGTGGAGGGCTGGCTTGGGCTGATCGTGAAGAAGCTGGCTTGGGCCGAACAGTTCGCGGTTTGAAAGTTACTGCTGCCAACCTTGACGAATACGTAGAGCGAGTGGTTCGCCGCTACGACGAAGACTCGTTCGACGACGAGACCTTTGCTGAGTGGGCACACCGCGCAGATGAAGAGGCCCTGAAGTGAGTTTGACTACTGAACAGCGCAGAAGCGTTGAAGAACTAAAAGAACTCGTGGCTCAGGGTAATTCCGAGTTTGAAGAGTTGGCTGCGGCTGGCCAAGAGGCAACCGCAGAGCAGGTAATTGCTTGGGTTGCCAAGAACTTTTCTGCCGATGCAATAGCGGTTGCATGTTCAATGGCCGATTCCGTTCTGCCGCACATTGTCTCGGTTCAAATTCCAAACGTAGACGTGCTATTTCTTGACACCGGTTACCACTTTGCCGAAACCGTGGTCACTCGCGATGAGGTTGCCCGCGCGCTACCTATCCGTGTTGTAGACGTCAAGCCAAAGCAGACCGTTGCCGAGCAAGATGCCCAATACGGCGAGAAGCTGTGGTCACGGGACCCAAACCTGTGCTGCCAGATGCGCAAGGTTGACCCGCTACACAACAGCCTTAAGAGCTACGAGCTTTGGTTCACCGGTGTTCGCCGCGACGAGGCACCAACTCGCGCCAACACTCCGCTGCTTACCTGGGACGACAAGAACGGTCTGGTCAAGGTCAACCCATTGGCAGCCTGGACCTTCGATCAACTAATTGACTACGCCACCGAACACAAAGTTCCGGTAAACCTTTTGCTTTCAAACGGATATCCATCAATCGGCTGCGAACCATGCACCAAGCCAGTTGCCGCGGGTGAAGACCCTCGCTCTGGCCGCTGGGCCGGCGCCAACAAGACTGAATGTGGGCTACACATATGAGTCAGAAACTTTCTGAACACCGCCTTGACCTGCTAGACACACTCGAGAGCGAGGCCATTCACATTATTCGTGAGGTGGTCGCCGAGTTTGAGCGCCCAGTACTTTTGTTCTCTGGCGGTAAAGACTCAGTTGTGGTGCTGCACCTAGCCACCAAGGCTTTCTGGCCTGGCAAGGTTCCGTTCCCAGTGATGCACGTCGACACCGGCCACAACTTTCCAGAGGTCATCGAGTTTCGTGACCGCACAGTAGAAAAGCTGGGTCTTCGCCTAGAGGTTGCCAGCGTGCAAGATTACATCGATCGCGGTGTGCTGCAAGAGCGCCCGGACGGCACTCGCAACCCGTTGCAAACTTTGCCGCTGCTCGACGCAATTGCTGCAGGAAAGCACGATGCAGTTTTTGGTGGCGCTCGCCGCGATGAAGACAAGGCCCGTGCCAAAGAGCGCATCATCAGCTTGCGCGATGAGTTTGGCCAGTGGGATCCACGTAACCAGCGCCCTGAACTTTGGAACCTTTACAACGGCCGTCACCTACCAGGTCAGCATGTTCGCGCGTTTCCGATTTCAAACTGGACCGAGCTAGACATTTGGCGCTACATCGAGCGCGAAGGTATTGAGTTGCCACCGCTTTACTATGCCCACGAACGCGAGGTTTACCAGCGTGATGGCATGTGGCGTGCGGTTGGCCCAGTGTCTGAGCCAACCCCAGAAGAAACCGTTGAAACTCGATTGGTTCGCTACCGCACCGTAGGTGACATGAGCTGCACCGGTGCCGTTGAATCACCAGCCCGTACCATCTCAGAAGTGGTAATCGAGGTGGCTGCATCAACCTTGACCGAGCGCGGTGCCACCCGTGCCGATGACCGCATCTCAGAAGCAGCCATGGAAGACCGCAAGAAAGAGGGCTACTTCTAATGCCAGAAATTACTCAGACTTTGGCCCAGGCCCGCACCCTACTGAGATTTGCCACTGCCGGTTCGGTAGATGATGGCAAGTCAACCCTGGTGGGGCGTTTGCTGCACGACAGCAAGGCCGTTTTAGTTGACCAGCTTGAAGCTGTAGCCCGCACCTCGGCCGAACGCGGCTTTGGTGGAGACGCCGGCGGACTTGACCTTGCGTTGCTGACTGTCGTTCGTCGCGCCGAGCGGGAGCAGGGCATCACTATTGATGTTGCTTACCGCTACTTTTCAACCAGCGAACGCTCATTCATTTTGGCCGACTGCCCAGGGCACGTTCAGTACACCCGCAACATGGTCACCGGTGCGGCTACCGCCGATGCCGTTGTGGTGTTGATCGATGCCCGTAAGGGTGTGCTCGAGCAGACCCGCCGCCACCTATCGGTGGTTGCTTTGCTGCGCGTGCCAAACGTGATTGTTGCCGTAAACAAGATTGACCTAGTTGATTTTGACGAGCAGGTTTACACCGACATTGTTGCCGACCTGAGCCGCCTCACCACCGGAATGCGTCTTGACCAAGTGCACGTGATTCCGGTCTCGGCACTCGAGGGTGACAACGTAGTTGAGCGCTCAACCAAGACCCCTTGGTATGACGGCCCGACCCTGATCGAGTTGCTAGAGCAGCTTCCCGCCATCGACGAACTTGAGTCAGAGAACGAGGCGTTCCGCTTTCCAGTGCAGTTGGTGATTCGCCCACAGGGTGGGTTGGCCAATGGCATCGATGCCGATCAATACCGTGATTACCGCGGATACGCTGGCCAAATCTCTTCTGGTGTGGTCAAGGTTGGCGACTCAGTTGAGATTGCTCCGGGCAACTTCAAGACCAAGGTGGTCGGCATTGATCTTGCCGGCAAGAGTGTTGACCAGGCTTTTGCCCCGCAGTCGGTAAACCTTCGTTTGGCCGATGAGTTTGATGTGGCACGAGGTGCCGTTATTGGTGCCTCAAACACTCTGCCTGAGTCAGTAAACCTGATTGAGGCTGAGGTCTTTTGGCTTGACCCGCGTTCAGTTGAAGCTGGGGCGCGCGTGTTGGTGAAGACCGGCACCTCAACTGTGCAGGGCGTGATTTCTCAGGTGATTGGCCGTCGCAATCTTGACACTCTAGCCATTGATCCGGCCAGCAAGATTGAGGTAAACGACATTGCTCACGTGATGATCAAACTTGCCGCAGCGCTGCCTTTTGATGACTACCGCGATAACCGCCGTGCCGGTGCATTCTTGATCATTCAGCCTCAAGATGGCGCCACTCTAGGTGCCGGCATTCACACCAACTTGCAACTGGTCAACTTCTCTATATGACCCAATCCAACCTTTACCCAGTTGGGCTTCGTATTGCCGGCCGCAAAGTAGTGGTGGTTGGCGGAGGCAAAATTGGCACGCGCAGAACCCTTGGCCTATTGGCCGCGGGGGCGTCAGTCACGCTGATTTCACCTGAGGTAACGGCTGAACTTGCCGAACTTGCCGCTGCTGGAACCATCGTCTGGCAGGCACGCGGGTTTGAGGCAAATGACCTCGATGGGGCATGGTTGGCCCAGACTGCCACGGGCGTTGCCGATGTTGATGCGGCGGTTACTGCCGCTGCCGAAGAGCGCCAGATTATTTCGGTGAATGCCGCCGAGGCCGATAAGTCCACCGCATGGGTGCCAGCAATTGCACGATTCGACGGTGTGACCGTTGCTACTTTTGGTGGTGGCGATCCGCGCCGATCCATGGCCTTGCGCAACGCGATTCAGGATCAACTTACCGAGGGGCAGTTGCCTACCCAACAGGTGCGTAAGGTGCATGCCAATTTGGCCGGCAAGGTTGCTTTGGTTGGTGGCGGCCCGGGTGCCGATGATCTAATTACTATTCGAGGACAGCGTCTGCTCTATGCCGCCGACGTTGTGGTCACTGACCGCCTTGGCCCACGGGGTCTGCTGACTCAGCTGCACCCAGGCGTTGAGGTTATCGATGTTGGCAAGGGCCCAAGCAACCACCCGGTGCCGCAAGACCAGATCAACCAGATTTTGGTTGACCAGGCCAAGTTAGGCAAAGCTGTTGTTCGACTCAAGGGCGGCGACCCATACGTGTTTGGTCGCGGCGGCGAAGAACTTGATTTTTGCGTGGCCAACGGTATTGAGGTTGAGGTTGTGCCGGGCGTATCCAGCGCAATCTCGGTTCCGGCGCTAGCAGGCATTCCACTGACTCACCGGGGAGTAGCCACCTCGTTCACTGTGATCACCGGCCACATTGCCGTTAGCGAAATCACCGGCGGCCGCGACCACACTGTGGTGATATTGATGGGTGTTGCCTCGCTGGCAGAAACTGCAGCAAACCTAGCTGCCGGTGCCAGAGGTGCAGATTGCCCAATTGCCATCATCGAAGATGGCTATGGCCCAGGCCAAAGAATTACCCGATCAACGCTCGGCAAAATTGCCGATGTGGCAGCTGAAGTTGGCGTCAAGGCGCCAGCTGTCATCGTTATTGGTGATGTTGTAAACGAGAGAAACAAAGAAGAGGAATCAAATGAGTAAGCACCTTCGCGTAGCCATTATCGGCGCTGGTCCGGCAGGTATCTACGCAGGCAACATCTTGGCCCAGAAGTACCCAGATGTGAACATCGATCTCTTTGACTCGCTACCTGCACCTTACGGTTTGATTCGCTACGGTGTTGCTCCTGACCACCCACGCATCAAGGGAATCGTTAACTCTCTTCACGAAATGCTTGATTCAGGTGTCATTCGTTTCTTCGGCAACGTTGAGTTTGGTAAAGACCTAAAGCTTGAAGATTTGCGCAAGCACTATCACGCGGTGATTTTTGCAACCGGTGCCATCAAAGACGCCAAGTTGAACATTCCTGGTGTTGACCTAGATGGCTCTTACGGTGCAGCCGACTTTGTTTCTTGGTACGACGGTCACCCAGACTACCCACGCACCTGGCCGCTAGAGGCTCAGCAGGTTGCGGTTCTGGGTAACGGAAACGTGGCACTAGATGTGGCCCGCGTTTTGGCCAAGCACGCCGATGACATGCTTTCGACAGATATTCCAGCCAACGTTTACGAGGGCCTAAAGGCCTCTCCGGTCACCGACGTTCATGTGTTTGGCCGTCGTGGCCCAGCACAAATCAAATTCACCCCGATCGAGCTTCGCGAACTTGGCGAGCTTGAAGACGTTGACCTAGTGCTTTACGACGAGGACTTTCCAGAGGGCTGGTTCGATGAGGACGCCGAGGGAATCACCAACCAGCACAAGGTCATGGCTCGCATTATTGAGGGCTGGCGCGAAGAAGAGCCAAAGGGCGCAAGCCGCCGTTTGCACCTGCACTTCTTCTCGAGCCCAACCGAGATTCTTGGCGACGGCAAGGTTGAGGGCATCAAGTTTGAGCGCACCGAGCTAAACCCTGACGGCTCGTCGGTACACGGCACCGGCAAGTTTGTTGAGTTTCCGGTTCAGGCTGTTTACCGCGCAATTGGTTACTTTGGTAGCGAGTTGCCTGAGGTTCCGTTTGACGACAAATACGGTGTGATTCGCAACCAGGGCGGCCGTGTTGTCGATGACTCAGGTGACCAGGTTCAGGGGCTCTACGCAACCGGTTGGATCAAGCGTGGCCCAGTGGGTCTGATTGGTCACACCAAGAGTGATGCCACCGAGACCATTGAAAACTTAGTTGCCGATGTTGACCAGTTAGCTGACCCAGCGGTCGCCGATACTGATGCCGTATTGGCTGAGCTAAAGGCCCGCGGAGTGGAATACACCACTTGGGCTGGCTGGCTAAAGCTCAACGAGCACGAGATTGCTCTGGGTGCTGCCGACGAATCACACGTAGAGCGTGAGCGCGTAAAGGTTGTTGACCGCGAAGAGCAGGTTCGAGTTTCTAACTCGTAATCAATCCACGGTTTCGTAGTGTGCGCTGACGCACTGGTGCAAACACCAGGCGCTCAATCAGTACACCCACGGCCATGATCGTAATTATCGAGCCGAGCACCAACGACATGTCGCCAAGCTGACGCCCGGTGTCTAGCATCAAGCCAAGACCAGGGCCCAGCGAAGGCGCTATGGCAATTAGTTCGGCTGCCATGAGTGAACGCCAAGCAAAAGCCCAACCCTGCTCGAGGCCGCCCAAGAAACCTGGCCACGCCCCCGGAATCACAATGTGATAGATGGACTTGAAGCCCTTGGCCCCCAACACCTTGCCGGCGCGCAGGTAAATCGGTGGAATCTGGTCAATGCCAGAGATAAGCCCGTTGGCAATTGAAGGCACTGCACCTAGCAAAACCACAGCAAAGATGGTGGCGTCTGAAAGGCCAAACCAAATAATTGCTGCGGGCACCCAGGCCACCGATGGCAGTTGCTGAAGGCCAGTTAGCAGCGGTCGGGCAATGGCCCGCAGGGTTGGGTTTAGCCCCAAAGCCAGACCAATTGGCAAGGCAATGATCAGTGAAATCGCAAAACCCTGAACGCCGCGGCGAAGACTGTTTAGTGCAGATGGAAACAGCAAACCCTGCTGCGCCTGGTCAATCAGAGATGCCACAACCTGCGCCGGTGACGGCAAAATGTAGTCAGGCTGCAGCTTGAGCCAAACCGCAATCTGCCACAACACCAACACAATGGCCACGGCAACCAGCGGTGCGAACGCTCTAAAGATGCGCTTGCGTCTATCGCTGCCCTGCTTTGAGTTCGTTTCTAGGGCATCAAGGCCGGCCGACATCGCTGCCAGATCGGCCTTGCGCTGCTTTTCTTCAAGTGCAATGTCAACGTCAATGTGTTCAAAATTAGGCATGGCGGCGAATCTCCTTGCGTAGTTCGTCGGTAATAACGGCAGAAATTTGGGCTACTGTGTTCGACTCAATTCGGCGCGGTTGGGCGTATTTAATCGGCCATTCGCGAATGATGCGGCCGGGTTTTGAGCTCATCAAGATCACGCGCTGACCAAGGCGCACTGCCTCACGAACATTGTGAGTAACAAAGATCACGGCCAGACCGGTTTCTTGCCAAATGCGAATCAGCTCGTCGTGCAAAAAGTCGCGGGTAATGGCATCGAGAGCTGCGAACGGTTCATCCATTAGCAGCACCTTGCGGCCCTGAGCCAGGGCCCGGGCAATGGCCACTCGCTGGCGCATGCCACCAGAAAGCTCGTGTGGCCTAAGGTCAAATGCGTGTGGCAGGTGAACCAGCTCGAGCAATTCTTGAGCACGTGCCTCGCGGCCATCGGCATCTAGTTTTTTTACTTCAGGTGCATCGCTGAGTTTTAGTGCTAGCTCAATGTTTTCGCCAGCGGTCAACCAAGGCAGCAGCGCGTGCTCTTGAAACATCAGGCTGGCTGCATACTTTGATTCGATAGTTCCCGAGGTTGGTGAATCTAACCCAGTGAGAATGTTCAATAGCGTGGATTTTCCGCAACCAGATGCACCAACGAGTGACACAAACTCACCCTCGTGCAGGTCTAGATTAAAGTCATCGATGATCACTGGGCCTGAGGCCGTAAACCGTTTGGTCAGGTTTCTAATTTTTAGAATTGGCTCGCTCATTATTTTCCTAGTCCGGCATCATCGGCTGCTGGCAGCCCGCGTTTTGCAACAAGATTGTTAAGGGCAGTTAGGTCGTAAATTCCCTTTAGTCCGCTGGCCGGCAGTTTTAGTTGGCCAACGTTCACGGCTGACTGAGCGCTCTTCTGCAAAGTCTTGGCAAGCGGGTCAAAATCAAACTTTAGGTTTGACCAGGCGCGCTCTAGAACCGCATCTGCCAAGGTCTTTCCGGTTTGTTTGGCAATCTCTTTTTGGCTCAACTCTTTGGCTAGCTGAGGGTTGCTCTCAATCAACTGCAGCGCATCCAGGTTGGCCTCAAGAACTGCCTCAACAGCTTTTGGGTACTTCGTGCTGAAACTGGTTGTAGACGCAATCAGTGTGGTGGCAAACTTTCCTTGATCCCAAAGGTCAGCCTCGTTAACCAGCACTTTTCCGCCGCCGTCGATTACAAGTCGTGAAGCCCAAGGTTCAGGTACCCAGGCTCCGTCGATGTCGCCTTTTTGAAACAGCGATAGCGTGGCCGCGTTGTCTGATGGCGTAATTGATACGTCGCCACCCACCTCAAAGCTCAAATTCTTTTTGGTCAGGTACTGGCGCAAAGCCACATCTTGAGTGCCGCCAAGGCCAGGTGTGGCAAAGTTTTTGCCGGCCAAGTTTGCCTCGGTCACATCTTGCTGAACCACAAATTGAGCCCCGCCCGATGTGGCTCCAGAGACCACGTTCAATAGTGAACCGCTGGTGGTGACAAAACCGTTGATGGCTGGATTTGGCCCCAAATAGCTAACGTCAAGGGCGCCACCCTTGAAGGCCTCAACCGCTGCAGCGCCTGACGGAAACACAAAATATTCAATCTGAGTGTTTGGCAGGTACTTTTCAAAAAGTTTTTGCTGCACGGCGACTAGGGCAGGCGAGTGGGTGATGTTGGCAAAGTAGCCGATTCGAATCTTTTGCGGCAAACCCGAGCCATCGGCCGAGTCATTAGATTCTGGGATGGCCGTAATTGCGGCCGAGCCGATTAGCACAAGGGCCAGAATAGCGCCGGCAAGCTGCCCCCATTTTTTACGTTGCCGGTTGCGCTTTCGCATCAATTACTACTTTCTCTACTGCTTTAGTAGAGATTAGCTGTAGAAAAGTTTGAGGGCCGATTCGTGACGTAATGTTTCAGCCGGTAAAACCTGCTTGAATAAAGGCATGCAGGTTTCAGCAAAGGTCGATTATGGAATGAGAGCATTGCTCTTTTTGGCTCAGTCCTACCAAGAAGACCCGAGCGCGCTGGTCAAGGGCGATGCAATTTCCAAGGGGCAAACCATTCCAATCAAGTTTCTAGAAGGAATCTTGACCGAACTTCGAAACGCCGGATTCATCATTAGCCAGCGTGGAGCGGTGGGTGGTTACCGTCTAAGTCGAGCCCCGCAAAAGATCAGCCTGGCCGAGGTTATTCGTGTTCTCGATGGCCCACTGGCTGCTGTTCGTGGTCTGCGCCCAGAGAACGTGAATTATGAAGGATCGGCCGCGCATCTTCAGGATGTTTGGGTGGGTGTGAGAACTGCGCTGCGCGATGTGCTCGAAAACGTGAGTTTGGCAGATGTTGTGTCTGGCGAATTTGGAACCCAGCTGACTGAGTTGTTGAGCCAACCAGATGCGTGGGTTAGCCGGCCTGCGTACGAGTCAAATTAACTAACGGCAGTTGGCCAGAATTTATTAGCGGCCGTTGGCGTCAGCTGAATCTTCTTCAGACTCGTCTTCGGTGTCGTCGGCATATAGATCTGCCCACTTGTCTTCGTACTCTGGCTCTAGGTCAGCGCCAATGTGGCTGGTGGCCGGAGAAACATGCCCAATTTCTTTTTCAAGCGCAGTCAAATCGGTGTTCGGGCTAAAGTACTTTAGCTCGCGAGCCACCTTGGTGTGCTTAGCTTTTTGACGGCCACGCCCCATGACGAGACCCCCTTTTCATGATTGGGAGTTAGAAAAACCTGACCCTATTTTAGCAGTGCTGGGGACAGCAGAGCCCCGCACCAAACGGCAAGTGGAGTAATCAGCAAATTTAGGGCGGTGTTGATAACTGCGCGAGCAATCTGGCGCTTGCGCAAAAACTCTACGGTTTGGGCCGCATAAGAACTAAACGTAGACAGGCCTCCAGCAAAGCCCACAACTACCAATGCACCGATTGAGGCCCACAAAACCAAATCTGCCTCTGCGTCTTGGTTGCCGGCAAAAGCGTTCGCGGCAAAACCCACCACAAAAGAGGCGGCTACGTTCACGCTAAAAATACCCCACGGCAGCTTGCCGTTCCAGCGCGAGGCGTAAAGACGCAACACCGCACCAACGCCGCCGGCAACACCCACCAGCAAAATGATCCATGGGCTTAGGTAACTCATTTGCTACCCCGTTCTTGTGCCACCGAGAATGCCAGGTAGTAAGAAGCCAGGCCAGAAATAAACAGAGCCAGCGCCATGCCAAAAACCTGCCAGCCAATAAGTTGTTGCCAGGTCACAATCGCCGATGCCAAGCCGCTCATGGTGGTGAAACCACCGGCAAGGCCAACCGCCCAAAATGCTTTTTGTTCTGGCGTATCAAAGCGCTTATCGCCATTGAACCAGCCCAATGCTGCTGCGCCAATGGTGTTTACCAGAACCAGACCCAATAGTTGCCCAGTGAAGTCACCGATCACAAAGCGCGCCAGCGTTCCCAGGGTTCCACCCATGAAGGTCAGCCAAATAATGCGCAGTGTAATTTTCATGAGCCAGCTTTAGTCTTCATCAATTCGCTTGGCGCGCACTCTTGAAACCTCATTGGCACTGCCGCGGTGGCGTCGCGGGGCAGGGCGCACCTGAACACCTCGGCGGGCGTCACCCGGCAATGGGCGGCGAGTAAAGATGTCCTTGTACTCGGCCGATTCAAAACGCCAAGGCACCAAAGTAACCATTACGCCACGAAGGTACATCAGTTGCTTGCGAATGCGACTAGCGCGGTGGTTGTGGAAGATGTGCTCCCACCAGTGACCCACCACATATTTTGGAAGGTAAACCGAGATGCGCTCTGAACCATTGGCAGCGCGATGAGCAGCCAGAAACTCAATTAGCGGCGCCGAGAAATCGCGGTAAGGCGATTCAATAATTCTTAGTGGCAGACCAAGTTCGCTCTCATACTTCTTCCAGAGCTTGGCAAAGGCCTTGGCCTCAGCCGGGTCAACGGCGATGTGCACAGCTTCAAGGCGGGTGTGTCGACTCGAAAGCGCATAGTCCAGAGCCTTCAGTTGAGGCTTGTTCAGCTTGTTCATGAGCACCACCGCGTAGTCGCCCTTTGAACCAAACTTCGTCTCGCTATCCATGCGAATTTCGGCTTCAACCTGGCCGTAGTAGCGGTGGGTGTAGAACATCACGGCATACAAGAACGGCATGATGATGAAGACCAGCCAAGCGCCGTGGGTAAATTTTGTGATGGTCACAATCACCAACACCGATGCCGTCATCGCGGCTCCCAGACCGTTAATCATGAGGCCAGAGATGGCCTCGCGACGGTCGCGCTGGTGTTGCTCTGCAGACTTCTTTTTGCTTGGTTTCAGCATGCGGCGCCAGTGTTTAAGCATGCCAATTTGGCCAATGGTGAACGAGGTAAATACGCCAAGAATGTACAGCTGAATCAGTGCTGTTACCGAGGCTTGGAAGACCAGCATCAGTGCCAAAGCGGCCAGCATTAGCGAGAGCATGCCGTTTGAATAGACCAGGCGGTCACCTCGGGTTAGCAGAGCCTTAGGTGCAAATTTGTCTTTGGCCAGCACCGATGTCAACAGTGGGAAACCATTGAAAGCGGTGTTTGCGGCCAGTAGCAAAACACAAGCCGTGAGTGCCTGAAGAACAAAGAACAGCCAGCTGCCGCCTCCGAATACGGCTGAACCAATTTGGGCAATCACAGAAAGCTGCGGTGAGGTGTCGCACTCAGCCCAACCTGGCAATTGTTCACAAGGGAATTCGGCATAGTGAACGTGGCTCTGCAGGCCAAGGAATACGATTCCTGACAGCATGGCGATTGAAGTCAAACCCATCAGCATCAATGTTGTTTGAGCATTCTTGACCTTTGGCTTTCTAAAGGCCGGAACACCGTTGGCAATTGCCTCGATACCGGTTAGTGCCGCCGAACCAGACGCAAATGCTCTGAGCAAAAGTAGGGTCATTGCCACTTGGCTCGTGCCGGCGGCAACGTCGTGCACCACAACTTCATAGTTTGCCGACGGCGCCTCAATGCTTTGGCCGGTGGCCAGTTTGAAGATGCCTGACCCAATCATCAGAAACACGGTTCCAATAAATAGGTAGGTTGGCACAGCAAATGCGGTGCCCGATTCGCGAACACCGCGAAGGTTCACAACGGTGAGCAGGAGGATGAAACCAACAGCAATTTCAACGCGCCATGGGTCAAGCTCAGGAAAGGCCGAAATGATGTTGTCGGTACCCGAGGCTACTGACACGGCCACCGTCATTACATAGTCAAGCAACAGAGCCGATGCCACCACCAAAGCAGGCTTTTTACCCAGATTTACTTTGGCAACCTCATAGTCACCGCCACCAGATGGATACGCTGCGATCACCTTGCGGTAACTCAGCAAAATCACAAAGAGCAAAGTGACAACCATCACGGCAATGCCCGGCGCAAAACTCAAAAAGCTGATGCCACCAAGGGTCAAGATCATGAGCAACTCTTGCGGACCATACGCCACCGATGACAAAGGGTCACTCGAGAATATAGGTAGCGCAATGCTCTTTGGCAGCAACTGGCCTTCAAGGTTTGAAGTTGAAAGGCGCTTGCCTAGGAACCATCTTTTGGGGTTTTGCGAATCATTCACGGAGTAAGACTTTACTCCTCGATAAGGGTGTCGAGTTCGCTTTCTTGACGGCGCTTATTTGTGCCCATAAAGAAGGTGGCGGCAAAGCCAAGTGCCATGAATCCGGCTGCAGCCCAACCGGTTGCCTGAACGCCAGTTGTGAAACCTTGGTTTGCGGCATTCTGAATGTCGGCGGCAGCCTGAGGCGGCAAACCAGCCTGAATCATGCCCGCTTCAACAAATGGCAAGGCGGCACCGGCAGAGTCAACTACCTGACTGGTAATGCCAACGGCAATACCCTCCTGTGAGGTCTCGTCGAGTGCCGCAATGAATGGAATTTCCCGAAGGTTCTGCTCACCCGCCGCCTGGGTTGAGGTGAACAAGATGGTGCCCAAAACCGCAATGCCTAGGGCGGAACCCACCTGGCGCACGGTGCTCTGTGAGCCTGACGCCTGGCCAATCTTGGTGTCGGGCACGTCAACCATGATCACACCGGTTAGTTGCGCGGTGGCAAGACCAATACCCATTCCGTAAACCAGCAACCAAGGTGCCACTGAGAACCAGCCGCCATCGGTTGCGGCAAATAGAGCAACGCCGGCAATACCGGCAAGTTCAAGGGCAACACCAATTCGCACGGCGTTCACGGCAGAGAGTTTTCCACTCATGGCTCCGCCAATGCCTGAGGCCAAGAACGAGCCACCGGCAAGCCAGAGCAAGACCAGACCCGATGAAACGGCGCTAAGACCAAGCACGTTCTGCAACCAAAGTGGAATGGCAAAAAGCAGACCGAACTCGCCCATCGAAATAATCAGGGCAGCAATTGAACCGTTGCGGAAGCTGCCAATTTTGAAAAGGTCAAGGTCAAGCAGCACATTCTTGTGCGCCTTTTCACGAGCTTTCTCCCAAAGCACAAACAGCACAAAGAACAGAGCCGAGATTCCTAGAGCCACCGGAATAATCGAAACCCCAGTGGTTGGCCATGACCAGTCACCAATCGCAAAAACGTTTGTTGTGCTGGCTTGCCACCAGCCATAAACCCGACCTTCAATTAGGCCAAAGACGAGAGTGGCAAACATCACAACAGAGATGCCGGCGCCAACGTAATCGATGCTGCCTTCGCGGTGTTCTTGCTTTGACTCGGTCACCCAGAAAAGAAGTCCGGCAATGACAATTAGGCCTAGTGGAAGGTTAATGTTGAAGGCCCAGCGCCAATCAAAATCAGTGGCTAGCCAGCCGCCTAGAACCGGGCCAACGGCCACCATTCCACCAATAGTCGAACCCCACACGGCAAAAGCGATTCCGCGTTCTCTGCCCTGAAAGTTAGCGTTTACCAATGACAGGGTGGTTGGCAGCACCATTGCGCCACCGACACCCTGGGCAATGCGAGCCAAAATCATTTGGCTGGCGTCTTGGCTCACTCCGGCCCAGACAGAGGCCAGCACAAAAATGGCCAAACCAATAATCAGTAGGCGGCGGCGACCTACGCGGTCGGCAATAGAGCCCCAAACCAAAAGTAGCGACGCAAAAACCAGCACGTAACTTTCTTGAACCCATTGAACCTCGGTAGAGGTAAGACCAAGGTCTTCGATGATGCTCGGGAAGATTGTGTTGACGATCGTGCCGTCGATGATGACCAACGAAATGGCCATAGAAATAAAGACAAGACCGATCCAACGGTTACGGGTTTTTTGCATACGCCAAGGTTACCCGACGGCCAAAATGGCACTCGACAAAAGGGCAATCATGATGCCCAGTTGCTGAGTCTTAGCCAATCGCTCCTTTAGGAAAATGCGGGCCAAAATAATGGTGCCCAACGGGTAAAGCGCGGTGAGCACGCTAACTACGGTGAGCGAGCCCAAGCGCATGCCGGTTAGAAAAAAGATGTTGGCGCTGGCGTCAAAAATGCCAGCTAGGGCAATGGCTGCCCAAATCTTGACCGGGATCGGCCCTGCCTTAGCTACATCAGATTTGGTTCGGCTGGCGCGCGAGCGCAAAAAGACGGTCAGCGTGAAAATGCCCAACAGGGTTGCCGACATTCCTCGCAGCAAAATAATCGGTGCTAATCCAGAGTCGGCAGGTGCCTGGTCTACGCAAATCAAAACCACGCCGATGCCAATTCCGGCAATTACGCCAAAAATGAGCCCTTTGGTTGGGGGCAGGCGCACATCGTCGCCGGGCACAAAGCCCACCAAAAATACGGCAACCACAATTGCTGCAATCGCGCCAAAGCCAATCGGTGAAAATCTCTCACCAAGAAAGAAGCCCACGATCATTGGCACAATTGCTGAAACTACGGCAGATAGCGGAGACAAAACTGATATTGGGCCAATGGCAAGGGCTGCATAAAGTGCACTCATGCCGATTGCAGCTGCGGTTCCGGCGGCGATGCCCCAAAACCAGGTTGCTGCTGAAAAGCTGGCACCCACGCCAATGGACATTAGGCAAACAAATAGAAAGCCAATCAAGCCGGCCAGAAAAGTTACGGTGACCGGCTTTACTTTTTTGCTGGCCAGTGCGCCAAAGAAGTCGGCAAAGCCATAAACCAGCGAGGTCGCGAAGCCCAAGAGAATTGTGGTCACGCCTAAAGCCTACTTAAAGCAAAAACACCCTATGACGTGAGATCTAAGGGTGTTTTCGTGGCTCCGACCGGCATCGATCCGGTGACCTAACGATTTTCAGTCGTTCGCTCTACCAACTGAGCTACAGAGCCAAGGTAAATTGCTTTACCTTTCAAAAAAGCCCCTCTAAAAGAAGGGCTCTTTTTGAGCGATCCTGACGGGACTTGAACCCGCGACCTCCGCCGTGACAGGGCGGCGCGCTAACCAACTGCGCTACAGGACCTTACTGGTGTTACTTGGTGCTTCGAAGCCTCGCTCTATAGTGACCCCAACGGGATTCGAACCCGTGCTGCCGCCGTGAAAGGGCGGTGTCCTAGGCCTCTAAACGATGGGGCCTACAAAGCGGATACTTCATAGCACCAAGAGAAAAGAA
>JACCDN010095558.1_pt1 | contig 22579 bp, 21 predicted proteins | sample 7441691 | NCBI WGS metagenome assembly JACCDN01 (sample SAMN15323439, study PRJNA562643) | freshwater metagenome | isolation source: river surface water | place: USA:Blue River Watershed | collected 2017-08-16 | reverse complement strand
TGGTTAGCGTTGTGGTACTTGGATCAATGACTGCTCTTGCAGCTAAGTGATTGTCGAGGGACTTGCGCCACTCGTCAATGCGATACCACGCACGTCCTGCCGCACGTAGTTCTTCAGCTTGGCTTTCAAAATCATCTTCGAGGCACTTCATCTTTGCTAACTCTTCGTGAGTCTCGGCAGCTTCTGCAAAACGTTTGAGGTTTTCGTAGCAATGAGCTTTACCGTGATAGAGATGAATTAACTCTTTGAGGTAACAATCTAAGCCGCCATTTTTAAAGTAGATATCAATTGATGTATCTACTAGATGTAGGCACTCGATGTAGTTACTTCTGTTGTATGCAATGTGGCTGAGTTCATCGAGAACTTCAGCTCTTTCTGCACCTTCGGTAGTACTGATGCGATCCCAGAGTTCCTGCTCTTGGGCTTTTCCATTGTTTGGTTCGGCGCTCACCGTTTCCTTTCTTATAGACACTGGTGCTTCTGACAGGTGGAGAAGTTACAGACCGTCACTGACATCTTCGCTTCGGCCAGGGGTTGTGCTTGTTGCGGAGTTTTTGGGGGAAGCGGAGAGTAACACATAATTCGAACAGGTGTTCGAGGGCTGTCAAGCTCGAGAGGCAGCCCCCTGGGACCTCTTGGGGGTTTATGGGTTGGCATTGAGTGAGGCCTGGAAAACCTCACTGAGATTTTGATAGCCCGAATCTGAAACCCCGAGCGTTTGCAAAAGAAGCGTCCAAGTTTCTTCTATAGCCGCTTCGCCTTTCATTTCTAACTCGCAAAATCCATTTAGATATAAATATGCCAAAGGCAAACCTGCATCATTAAACTGATTAAATTCTTCGAATTCGGGATCTGCCCAATACTCGGCATGAAACTCAGCCAAAATTTCAATCTTCTTGGCAAAATCTGTCATCAGACACACCTTTCAAATGTGATTTTTTAATCTCTTGGGTAATCACTGTTTAGCCCTCGGTACTCTTGAAGCTAGAACTTCATCAACAATGGGAATTCTCATCGAACGCAGCTCCTCCAAAATCGACTGTGGAGTATCGCCATGGAGAGCCATGCAGCCCAGAAAATGTATCGAGTCACTAGCTACTTTAGATTCCGGCAAATTACTGCCAATCTTTAGGAGTTTAAATATCCCCTGCTTATTGGCTTCTGGAAGCTTTCGCCAAGAAAGCTTCTCCGGAAAATCTGAGTTCAGTTCTGCTGTAACGTCGAAACTATCTGGTTCTGCAAATGAAATTGCTGTATCAATTACATCAAAGGCTGCTCTCTCAGTCAACGTATAGCCGTATCTGTCCGCCAACTCAGGATTAGAAAAAGTAAATGCAGCAAATTTGACTCCTAGTTCATCAAAACCAATATTTTCGACCACCTCTGCCAGTGTTTCACCGGATGACTCCATTTCGCGCACTGCCATATCTAGGGATAATTCTTCTTCTCCTGCTAACCATGTTAAGTTTTCACTATAGATAAATACCCCACCTAAGTGGGTAGCCTCATCAACTGGAGCATCTCCGAATTCTCGACCTAGTATGGGATGTGAAATAAATAAATCGTCTGTGCGATACGCATTGCGCCGATAAATTTCAAAGTCAGATCGTTCGCACAATTCTGGCCAAAAAAGTCGATGAAGCAGATTATATTCAGTAATCATCTCTCTTAAAGCCACTTCATTGATAGCAGGCCGATTCTTTTGCTCGCTTAAAACTAATAGGCCGAGTGGGTGGCCTAATTGAGAAAACATATCCACATATATATCTGGAATTTTCCCCAAAGATTCTAGATTAGTACGATCGTAATAATGGGAACAGCTAAAGTAAGTTAAGAATGCAAACGAAGACAGATAGAATCTATGTGTGCCTGCCCAATAATCAGACTTTCTTTCCGGTTCATCGACAGAGTAGAGAACTAATGCTGCTCTTTGCTCAGCAGTCAATAACGGATTAGCCCAAAGCTCCTCACCAATTGTTCCGGCGACCGAAGGCTTCACTTGATGAACGCTAATCAAATATTGAAATATCTCGTCTGTCAATTGTCTATTTCTAGCGATTTCTCGAACTATGTGTACGTCCTTAAGGCCAGAACTGATTGCATCCCGTAGGAAATTTAGGAGTTCACCATGATCTCCATACTCGTGAGCCAGTGCTAGTCCTCTAACATTTGGATTTTGGTGATTAATTAAATGATTTATCTGTAATTTGGTTAAATTCGGCGATGCAAAAATATCCCAAAATGACTCAGTGAGAATCTCGTCATCTTTAAGAAACTTATCAAGTAATTTCTCGGGAAAATTAGGATTACGACAGGCCTTCACGCCAATCTGAGAAAGTATTTCTTCGGGTGTTTCGAGGCAAAAAGCAAGATTATCTCTAAGCTTGCTGTCATTAATCAACTTAAAATACTCTTCAACTTCTCTAGGATTTGTATCGTTAAGACGCTTAATAAAAGGGTCGGAGTAAATTTCTGAGGACATCATTCTTCGTCCTCCTCTTCTGAGTCCGCGTACTCGGCAAGAATTTCTCTCAGCTCTTCTTCAGAAGATCGAATGTGCGCCAATGCCTTTGGCTCGAGAATAACCAAACCTTTGATAAAAGCTTCGGCTAGTGCTAGAGCAACAAGTAATTCTTCGGCGCTGTCTTGGGCTAGAAGAGCTTGAGTCGCTTCATCGTTGTCGGCAAATTCACTAGTAAGCCTAGTAATTCTTTGACACAGTTCTTGACTATCACTGCTCAATTCTGATGAACCTTTCTATCCGTTGACTACGTACTCTGATGGATCAAGATCTCGCTCGCGCATCAGATTCTCAACTCTGGCTCTGAGCGCACCTTTGACTGCAGGATTTGTCACAAGACCATAAGGAAAGTCATCTGGTTCACCAACTAATAGCTCACTTTGGGCATAGTCGTCAGTGACAAGCCCTTGCTCAATAAGGGAGATGATTCCCTCGATGACATCTTCGGGCGCTGCTGGGTTGCAGGATAAGCGCCAGAGAACTGGGTGCGGGAATTCGCTGAGTCCTGCACTGTCCTCTGATTCTTCGTTCAGAATTGTTCTTAATAAATCTGCAGGGGTATTTTCATTAGCGGCAACGGATGAACGAGGTGATCGTGAATCTTGCCAGTAAAAACCACCCACACCTGTATAGAGCAGTTGCTTATCCCAGGCTAGCTTTCGAATGAGCTCTGGGTCCTTACTCCATGCCCCAGCAAGACAACGGGCACCTACAACAGCTTCACATTCGTCATACAGACTTTCTGGGATTGCGGGGAGAGAGCCGAACAATTCAATGTTTTCAGTGATGTTCTTTGGTTCAGAATCAAGGAAGTACTCCCAAAATTCTCTTGTGGGTCTTGGTGCTTCGATAAATCCTAAAATGTAGAGATAGAAGAGCGCTTCTAGAGATTCTAAATCAATGACACTTTGGACTTGCCCATCATCAAAGATCGCCTCGTAGAAGTACTTTTCTGTCTCATCATCATAGAGCTCATCATTTATACCTAGATCCGTTATTGCTCTGAATACTTGAAACTCTTTACTGACATTTTTGTGAGCGTGAATAGTTTCAGGAATGACTGGATTGAGCGAAGTTTGATTGAGTCCGATTTCGTCAAGAATCTCGGTTGTTGTTGAAGGATTAAAGACTGCTGCATATTTAATGAGCGGATCACTTTTGAGATCAGAAGAAGTGACGAGGGTGAGAGGATTACAGAAGGTTGAGAACTTCACTGCTTGTGAATCGTTCTTTCTCAAATCCTCCAACCGAGCTGATTCTGTTGTAGTAGCTGCCTCGTACATCTGAGTGAGCTGCTCGTAGTTGGAACCTGCCTCGCGCGCTTTTTTGAGCCGCTCTTGTAAAGTCATTGTGCGAGAATACTATTGCTCGGTGACATCGGATATCCCCTCTTCAGCCTTTCATCAAGCGTGTGTGCTGGCTGAGTTAATGGATGTAATCAGGGAATTACGACCATACCTTTTTGAGGGGTTCTTCTACAGTTCAAATGCTGCAGCGTTCGTCATTGCATCAGATATACGCAAGGGCATCCTGACAAATCCCAAGAAGGAGTGGCTCACCGCAGTATCTGAGGCAATCGCTGATTTGAGCGCAATTACTTCACGAGGTGCCCACGAGGCCAAGCGTTTGAGCGATCTCAATCTGACCACTGTGCAGCTTTTAAACGATATTGAAAGCTACGACAATCTAACCGAAGATGTCACACCTTAAACACTGATTAATATAATCTGTCACTGACTAAGGAAATAAGCGCTTTAGATTCTTCAGGAGTTCCTGGGTGCATGAGCAAGAGTTTCAAGAGATGTTGGCTCATCTTGAAACCACCCAGTAATGGGTGTTCGAGTGTGTCAATTAAGTGCATAACTATTTGGTGTTTGGTTGAACTTGAGAGAGATTCATAATTTAAATTTCTTAAATTTTCACTAATTTTCGATAAATCAGGTTCAACTTCCGTCACGATAAATTGGGTTTCCATGCCATCAACTGAACCGAGTTCTTTAAAGATCTCTGCAAAAGCCTTCTCGCTGATTGGTTCCAGGTGGCCATTGCTCGCGCCGTACTCAAGCGCGCCAGTCTTGTCGATGGCCGCATCCCATGAACCCCATTCTTCTTCTAGACGTTCAGCTACATATTCAGCTTCTATGTACTCATTGCGAGTGACCCAATCAACTTCAAAGCCAGGACTCAATAGGTACTCAGCAGGCGTCTCTTGAAGATCGAAACCCTCAGGACCAAAGTGATCACCCTCATCTGGGTCCCGCTGATAATAAAAAGTGAGTAATTTATGCACAGCCAATTCCTGCCAAAGAATGGCAGTCAAATCAGCGCAAATACTCAGAATAAATTCTGCTGAATCTGCACTCTCGACTGGTTTATCTTTGAGGATTACTGAGTAATCACTATTGGGAGTCAACATCTTGCTGTAACCACGCCATAGTGATCTCCATTCCCATCTATGTCGGGCATTCTTGCAAAGCAGTGCAAGCGTCTCTTGTGATACGTGTGGAGCTTCGGCAATCTTTGAATTTACTTCCATGCTCAAATTGAGCTGAGCAACCTCGTGGAGCAAATGCGAAGGCGTATTTGGATCTTTCAGCAAATCACCAAGTTTGTAGAACAGCGACTGGCGATCGTAGTAGGAAGAGACTTTTTGAATCTCTGCTATGAGTGAAGCTACTTGTTGCTCTGCAGAATTACTCATATTCATCTTCCTCATCTTCTTCTTCTTCATCATCGTCGTCTTCTTCATCTTCATCGCTGCTGCTATCAATAAGTTCTTGAAGTTCTTCAAACGCTACTTGAACAATCTCCATGCCCTCATCAGTAATCGTGCACTGACCAGCTATAGAGGCAAGTGAGTACTGTGCACCCAGAAAAGCTTCAAATGAAACTTCACTTGAATTTGCTAAGTCTTCATCAACTGCCTGCTGCCACAGTTCGGCGACTTGATTGGTGAGCTCTGAGGCCTCATTTTTCATAGCTATTCCTCTGCAATCATGATTACTTCAGCCCATCTTGGAACATCTGACTTTACATAGTCTGTTGTGAGGCAAACAATGACTTTATCTACCTTTGGGTTTATCTCTCTCGGCCAGGGTGTATATCCGTCAGTAAAGACGATTATTACTCTTGGAATCGGCGAGATCTTGTAGGCGGCTTCTATTCCCACTACTAAGTCGGTTCCACCGCCGCCCGGAAGTTCTAGATTCTCGATTGTGCCTCTAGATTTAATTTTTTGAATAGGCCCAACTGCTGCATCGCAGGGAATCACATAGAGTCCATGAGCTACTCCGTTTGCCCTAGCAATACCGTCAACTTCGGATAAGAAATCAACAATGTCTTTGCGAGAGATGCTGCCACTTGTATCGACTATGACTGCAACAGGTGGCGGAGCTGGCTTGCGCATAGCAGGAAGAATCAATTCAAAATTACCTTGTCTCATGGCGCCCTGTCGTCTAGATGGACGGGTGTACAGGTAATCCTTTCTCCCACTTATATTTGAAAGCGAAGCACGGAAACTTCCTGCAAGCTCTTTTCGCCAATTGACCTTTGGATGCAGAAGCTCATCTGCCCATCTCACTAAAGATCCCGGAATGGTCCCTGGGTACTGACTCGCGTGGTCAGTGATCGCTTTAGCTACTTGATCGCGGAGGACATCTTGCTGATCATGTTTCATGGCAGCGTTATCGGCATCTGATCGCGGTAGTTCATATGGTCGAGCTTGACCCCCACTAACGCTGCCGCAATCTTCAACGAATGTACCTTTATCAGGATTCTCTTCTAAATATTTGAGGATTCGAAAATAGATTTGTTCAGCGCCCATGTCGGGCTTGATTCCCATCTCTGCCATCTGTACAAATCTGACAGGTTCGAATTCCCCCCAAGGTAAACGGGCTTCATCCAAGCTTTCATTTATCCCTAAATCCCCTGCAATATTCCAATTTGGGTGAAGTGCCATTGGCTGATTGAGAGCTGCAAACCTTGGTCCATGTTGCAATAAGCAATGCATCGCCTCATGCAAAACCATGGTTGCAAGAGTTTCTGCATCGTGCTTTAAGACAAATTCGGGATTGAAGTACATGCGCCATCCGTCATCGACTGCAAGAGTCTGAATATTCTTAGAATCAACCAATTTGAGGCTAAATAGAATTGTTGCTAAGTAGGGCCATTTAGTTTGGGCAATGATTCTGGCAGCCATGACTCTTAAACGAGCGTCTTGACTGACCATCTCAGAGGTGACCACAGAGTGAGGTGGCTTTCCTTAAATCATCTTTGCTTCAGTGAGCAGAGGAACTAGAGAGCGAAGTAACTCTTTATCTGGGGTGGCACCTTCTGGGCGAATACGAATCCAATCGCGGGCAAAGGTAACTGCAAGATCTGGATTACCTGATTTTGCAATTAACTCAAGGACTCTGCCGACTGTGTTCCAACGTTCAAGCGTGGTGGAAGATCGAAGAGCTGACATGAGGGATGCGCCAATAACATAAATCTTGTCCATACGGGTTGGTAGCTTGAACTTCTCAAAGTTAGCGAGAATTTCCTCAGGGTTAGGCAGATCTGTATTTTCTCGGTAAGTCATATATTCAGCAGCTGCCCCAGTACCTACGCAACCTAGAACGGCAATTCTTCGTACGCCTGAATCTAAGTTGGATGCTGTAATCCAACCTGAGAGTTTTGCAACCATATCCCAGGATCGTGGGGTTGGAAATGCTCTGCCTTGTTCTACGGCTGACTTAGGAAGCACCGTTGTTAAATCTGGACGCGAAGATAAGAAACCAGCAAGAACTGCTCGCTCTGCGAGAATTGCCGCATCTACTTTTTCCTTGCTAGGGAAATTTACTGAATGTGAAACCCAGTTGCCTGCGATGCCATCTCGGACAACTTCAGGCGGTAAGTTCCAATTTAAATGACAGAATCGATTTGCAAGAGGTGGAGCCAGATCCCAACCATCAGCTGCAAGTTCAGGAGGATTTGCCGCAGCAACAACACTTGTGTCATCGCCTAAGTGACAATCACCTGCGACCTTATCCAAGCAAACTCTTAGAAGTGCTGCCTGCACACTTGGAGGCGCCGTATTTACTTCATCAGTAAAGAGAATTCCATTCTTAACTTCTGCTAATCGCTTGGCCCAGTCAGGTGGCATCAGTGTGGCAACACCGTTTGAAAGCATAGGAAGACCTGCAAAGTCTTGAGGTTCTCGGATACTTGCGAGAATGATCTCGAGATGTCGCTTCTGATCTTGTGCAATATGTCGTATGACCGAAGTCTTGCCCTGACCAGGTGAGCCCCAAATAACCACTGGTTCACGGGCTGCAATACATATGATGAGAGTCTTATATATCGCTGCGTATTCATCGAGCGTGGTCATGTAGTGGCTCCTATTTGGGGGAACATTAGTCTCCCATAATTAAAGACCTCATCAAAGATTATTGGCCCACCTCTAAAGTACTGGTAAGTGCGCGAGTAAGTGGCTGTAGGGTCTTGATTGGACTGCGCAACCCATCTCGTAGCCGCGATGAGGGTAGAAACTGAAGTCCCACTCGCTTTTGAGGCTCTTCCACCAGGTAATAAACTGTCGAAATATCCTGAGGTGTAGAAGTCAGTTAAATTGCGATCAATATTGGAAAACTTAGCAATCTCATCTTTGTCATTAGATGCTCCAATAGCGAGCGCTGACGGGATGCAAGCGGGCCAGTCAATTCTTGTTTTATCCGCATTGTTTCCGGTCGGAAGCACAAAGGGAATATCTGCTCGCTTGAGATCTAGAATTCTCTTTTCTACGGCAGGTGTTTTCGGACAGTAATCTTTTACTGTTAGTAAAGAGTGATGACCCTGCGCCATGGCTACGGCGCCGATATTAAACTTATCTTTATTGGCCAGGACCCAATCTAGCAGGCGAACAATATTTGAATCCTGGGCAGGTAGTCGTGTTCCATTACTTGTGTAAGCAATGATGCGAATCAAAATGAACTTAACTTTTGTATCGGTTAAGGCAGCGATGGATGCCATCTGAGTGCCGTGGCCAAATCCGCCAATCTGGCTGATACGCAGAGGCAGTGATGCTGTCCCGGGACCCTCTTGAAAGTTTGTTCCGTTGGGACATGAATACCAATCAAGGATGCAGGCTTCATGGATAATGCGATCCTGAAGCAGCGGTAAAGCAGTATCAAAACCTGTATCTGCAATTACCAGCACCTTGGGACCTTCTGATGCCTGAATAGAAGAGGACTGGAGCGCGAGCGCCGTGACAGTCAAGGCAGTGAAGATGGTTCTGATAAGCATGCTCAGAAAATAGAGGCCGCCCCTGACAAGCCAGGGTGGCGCTTGTCGTAGCTCAAGGCTACTTTTCGCAGATGAAGATTCTCCACACCTCGGATTGGCACCTTGGCCGCAGGCTCGAAGGCGAATCTCTCTTTGAGCCACATGAACACTTCCTGCGCTGGTTAACAGAGGAGCTCATCCCTAGCCAAAAGCCAGATCTATTGGTGATTGCAGGCGATATCTTCGATCGCCCAGTACCACCGACTGAAGCTATCGAGCTCTATGAAAAGTCTTTGGCTCAAATTTCTAAACTTGGTGTGAAGATTCTTATCTCTGCTGGCAATCATGACAACAGAGTTCGCCTTGGCATGCACTCTGGTTTCCTTGAAAACTTAGGAGTGCACTTTAGAACACGCTTACATCAGATAGCTGATCCTGTTCGAATTGAAGCAGATGACTTTGTCTTACTTGCTTACGGAATTCCTTACCTTGAGCCAGATGTAGATGCAGGAGTAGATGACCATCAATGGGATGTAGAGCCCACGACTCATGCAGTAATGAGTGAGGCGCTCAGACGCATCCGTGAGGATTTAGTAACTCGCCGTGAAAAGGAAGACAAACCAGTCAGAACCCTTGTTGCTTCACATGCGTGGGTTACTGGTGGCTCTGGCAGCGATAGCGAGCGAAACGTAAAGGTTGGAACGCTCGGTCAAGCTAGCGCAGATCTCTTTAAGGAAATTGATTACGTAGCTATGGGACACCTCCATGGTCCGCAACAGGTAAAGAGCTCAGCATCTCTTATCTACTACTCAGGTTCCCCTATTCCTTTTTCATTCTCAGAAAGAGACCATGAAAAACAAGTTCTCTTAATTGAGTTGGGACCTGCAGGTATCACAGAAAATGATGTCACAAGCCACAAGGTGCCCCAGGTGCGAAAGATGCAACAGTTCAAGGACTCTGTGGAAGCGCTCTTGAGCGATAAGTATCCAGCCACTGAAGATTGGGTCAAGGTCATTGTGACCGATGAAAAAGTGCCCGTGGGCTTCTTTGAAATTCTCAAGAGTAGAAAGTTTAAATACTTACTGCAGATGATTCCTGAAAAGAGTATTGACGGAATTGTTAATCGATCAGGTGAAGGCGTATTGCTACAAAATCTGACGCATGAGGAAGTAACAAAGCGGTTCATTAAGCGCGTCACCCGATCTGAAGAACTTGACTCAGATATGAATTCAGCAATTGAGAGTTGCTGCCACGAAGTTGAGCAGAACAGCGTGAGTATCTGATGCATATCCACTCACTCGAAATAACTGGGTTTGGTCCCTTTAAAGAGACGCAAAAAATAGATTTTGATGCTCTCACTGCCGACCGACTCTTCATGCTTGAGGGTCCAACTGGTGCTGGTAAGAGCTCAATCATCGATGCCATTGTTTGGGTTCTTTATGGCCAAACGGCTCATCAAGCAGCTAAGAAGCTCAGTGATGAAAAGGAGAATAAAGATTTTGCAGCTCGAGTCCATTCTGATTTTCTAGCGCCTGGCGATGAGACAAAGGTTGTTATTGAGTTCTCAGTCAATGGCGCTCGCTATCGAGTGCAAAGGGCTCTCTCGTTTGTGCCCAAAAAGAAGGGAAGCGAGGAGCTTAAATCAGCTACTACATCACGACTTGAATACATCAAGCCAACTGGTGAAGCGCTTACCAAAGATATACATGTAGAGATTTATCGAATTCTGCAGATGGAAGTTGCCCAGTTTTCACAACTAGTAGTCCTTCCACAAGCAGCCTTTGACACTTTCTTGCGTGCCAAAAGTGAATCGCGCGGAGACGTTCTTGAGAAGATCTTCCGCACTCGCTTTTACTCTGACCTAGAAACCCATCTACAGAATAAGGCTCGCGAAATAAAGGCTGAGTTTGAGGCAGAGCGAATCGCAATTGACTTCCACATTCAAAACTTGGGCTCAATGGCTAGTAGCGACCCAGAAACTGAGATTGATGTGGATGCGACCAAGAAGATCTTTCGAGAAGGTGAAGCAACAACAGCCCGGGCAACTAAAGATGACCTTCTTCAGCGTATTTGCGCAGATATATCCCCAGATAACTCTGCAGATAACCTTGAGAAGAAGCGTTTAGAAGATCTCCTGAAGCCCCTGACTGATGAACTAGCTAAGTTAAATGACTCAGTTGAGCGAATTACAGAAAAGGCAAAAAAGGAGGCTCGCTTAGCTGAATTAGTAAGCCAAGAAGGCCACTTCAGCGAGATAGAACAGAGCCTCAAAAGGTTAGAGAAAGCATCACCCGTATTGGTTCATCGCAATACTTTGGCCGATGCCCAAGAGATCTATGACGAGCTTGAACCAGTAGATGAGGATTTAGAAGAATGGTCTCAAGCTGATGTCAACGCCCGTCTCAAGGAGTTAGCTCCATTAATTAAAGATCTGGCTAAGAAACTTACTCAGGGCGAAGAGCTAGAAGAGAAAATTGAGACCTTACAAGAACAACTTGCTAGCGCTGAACAAGCAGCGCGAGCTAAGAGTGAAATTCCTAAACATGAAAAGAAAATAGCAGCGCTAGAAGCCAAGATTGCAACCCAGAAGACGAAGATTGCAGATTACGAGAAGAAGCAGGCGATTTCTTGGGTGCATGATGCAGCCAAATCTCTCAAGAAGGGTCAACCATGCCCCGTGTGTGGTTCCAAGGCGCATCCTTCGCCTGTCAAAGGATCAGGAACTTTCAACGAAGATGTACTCACCTCCATGAAGGATGAGCTAGATAATCAGAAAGATGATTTAGGCGTGTTGCGACAAGAATTAAAGACTTACAAGGAAATTTCCAAGAAAACCCACAGACCTATAGCTACCTTGAAGAAAGAGATTGTCCAGGCAGAGAAACTCTTCAATGCTCTTGAAGATATCGAAAGTGAACATTCTGAAGCAGAACAAGAGCAAGCTCTGTTGACAGCTAACCTGCCTCTGATTGTTGCACTGGCTGCTGCTGATAAAGCAGTCCAAAGCGCTGACAAGAAATATCGAGCTGCCTTGAAGAGTGCAGGGCTCGAGGATGAAGAGCTGGATGAGCTACTTGAGCTGGATGAGGAAGAGCTTAAGTCTTCGCTAAGGGAGTACCAGGCTGAGGTCGTTGCCATCACAGCTCAGCTAAAGACTTATAAAGACCTACCTGAAGCAGCAAAGCTGGCTGAAAAAATGTCATCTCTTGAGGAGCAAAGCGCTGAATTGAGAAAAGAGCTTTCTACCGTTCTTAATCGAATTGCACTCAGTGAAGAGCGACTGACAAGAATTAAAGAAGCGCAAGAGGGCATTACAGCAAATCTAAATAATCTTGACGCATTAACAGAAAAGTATGGCTCGATTCTGCAGTTAAACACACTAGCAAATGGCTTTAATAGCGATGCCTTAAGCTTGACAAATTTTGTTCTTCAGGAGCGACTAGAGATGATTCTGGAAAGAGCAAGCTTGCATCTTCTAAAGATTAGTAATGGCAAATTTGAATTCAAACTCAATGAAGAAAAGAGCGCACAACAGAAGAAAAATGCAGGGCTAGGCATCACCGTCATTGATCACGCCAACGGTCGCGAACGTCCTGCTGAAACGCTTAGTGGTGGAGAGACTTTCTATGCATCACTCTCGCTCTGCCTGGGCCTTGCTGAGGTTGTAAAGATGGATAAAGGTGGAATAGATCTTGGGACACTCTTTATTGATGAAGGGTTTGGATCTCTTTCAAATGACAAGCTTGTCGAAGTACTTGATGTTCTAGATAAGCTGCGTGAAAATGGAAGAATCATAGGAATCATTACTCACCTAGAAGATATGAAGACACAGATTCCACTTCGCCTTGAGGTTTATCGAACTAAAGAAGGTCCAAGTAAGACTCGTATGGCAGTCGGTGGAATGAATTAATTGTGGGGGCTGGGCTTTTCTAGATAACCTTTTTTAGTCTTCTCTTTAATCAGCTTTGCTACCTCTGCTTCTGCCTCTTCTTTACTGTCAAACTCTTTCACTTTAAGTTGTCCATCGGTACCGATTTTTCCGAAGCGGATTGTGAGTTTTTTGCCAACCTGAGTTACCTCCCAAAATTTGGCCGCATTCTCTGACTTACGTGACAGGTCTTCCCCAATAAATTCAAAATATGGCATTTCTTCTCTCCTTAGCTCTGACTCTAGATTAGAGATTACCTCTGACAGGAAGCAATAGCGCCTCTAGAGATTGTCGGAGGCCCCCTCTAGGATTCCCGCATGGCTAAAACAATTAATCTGACCTACGGCCCCGAAACGGCAATCTTTGCCTACAAGCCGATTGATCGAACCGTTCTTTATGGCAAGCGACGTCGCGTTGCCTTTGATATCGATGGAAAAGAGTGCACTAAGGCATCTCTGCTTGCCGATGGTTCACTTCTGATTCGTAGTGGGATGACCGCCCAGGGTTACTTCACAGAAGATGACACTTGGGTTCCACAGTCAGAACTTGAGGCAATAAATCTTGATGGCACAAAGCCTGAACTCTTTCCGGCAACAGTTGGTGAAAACGTTGCGGCAGAGAAAATTTCTGCTGTTGAAGCGCTCAGCCTTCGCTTTGATACAACATATTCGCTTGAACCAGAAGAGCTTCCCGCTGGGCTAAAGCAGGAACTTGATTCTGGATCAATCTTTAAATTTCCTTTTAATCCACGAGCAGACTATCAAGTCGAAACTGGAATTCTAGTAAGCAACGAAAATGGTTACTTCGCACTTATAGGCCAAGAAGTGCAATATCAATATTCGGCACTTTCATCGGTTGTTTCAGTTGTCGATGAGGCTGCATCCGATTCCAGCGATGACCTTGATTTTGAGATGTTCTAGGAGGCGCCATGAAACTTCATATCTCCAACTCCGCCAACCGTGATGCCACAATTGTGGCGACTTCTCTTCCCGCAAAAGAGAAGACAACTCCCGCCAAAGCAGGTAAACCTGTCTCATTTAAACGTTATGTGGCTGCCGGCGAAGGCAAGCTACATGATGCGCTAATCAGTGAAATTAAGGATGACTTCGCCCAAAGTCTGATTAAAGGTGACCCTGAAATAGATCTGGAAATGGTTGGAAAAGTCATTGATGAGACCAACACCTTGTTGCTCTCTCAAGATAATCAGCCCCTTTACTGTGCTCCAGAAGTTCTAGAAATTATTTATGGGCCAGATGGCAAAGAAGTCGAACGCCGCACCCCTGTAGAAGTAGCCCCCAACGTCAATGAAGAAGTTCCAATAAAGTGGACAGGCAAATTGATTCCTAGAGCGGATCTGGTCCGTAAATACGGGATCAAGCGCACGATGCAACTTCGCCATGTAGATGGAGTCACCTTTGATTTTCTCTTCTCGATGGCAAAAGAACTTGATGAGAAAGATTCCGTCATGCTCCTTGCTGCAGGCGAAGGCGGAAAGGGACCGCTCGTCCTTCAATCAAATGGCAGTCCATATCGAGGCTTCCTTGAGGGACGCATAGAAGGTGAAACCTTCCTGCTGCTACTTCACCTTTCCGCCATGGAGCTAAAGAAACCTGCTGCAAAGACCGAGAAGGGTGAGGAATAGAAATGGCCAAACTCGGTAAAGCAACAATTGATCCACAAGGGACTTTCAAGAACTCTGATTTAATGAATCAGATTGTCGCTTACAGGAAAGTTGTTGCGACAAACTATGTACTAACTAATCCATCTGAAATTGAGCGCAAGCTAGGGATCCCTCTCATGGTTTCCACCAAGCTCGATGGAGAACTCTGGTTTCTATTGCACGACAAGGAATGGAAACTGGTATCACCTACTGGTCGAGTCATTAGCGGAGACATTGAAATCTTGGCAGAGGCGACTGCTGCCAAGCTCGATGAGGGCTCTATTTTTGCAGGAGAACTCCACATCTTGGGCGAAAGTCGTACCCGAATAGCCGATGTGACATCAGCGCTAGCTGGTGGAGAAAAAACCAAAACTGAGTCACTAGCTTTTAAAGTCTTTGATGTTGTCACATCTCCTGATGTTTCAGCTATTGGTACTGCCTACACAGCACGCTATGAAGCGATTTCAAAACTTCCTTCAGGTAAGAATTTCGGGTTTATTCCAAGCACACCGACTAAATCTTCATCTGAGGTCGCAGAGTTATTTGAAAAAGAGGTTCAAGCAAATGGTCTCGAAGGTTTGGTTGCCCGTGCTGAAGATGGTCGCTCATACAAGATTAAGCCAACAAAAGAACTTGATGCTGCAATCTTAGGATTTACCGAGCGCCGTGATGCAGATGGTGCGCTGATGATCCGGTCACTGCTCTTTGGAGTGATGCAAGAGGATGGAAGCTGGATACCGCTGACCACAACTGGAAACGTTGGCGAGAATGATTTCCGCAAAGAACTTCTTGGGATGTTAAAGCCACTCGTGCGGCCAAGTTCCTACCGCCGCACCAGTCAGAGCTCGGGAGTCATGTATCAACTTGTGGAGCCAACTTTGATTGTCGAACTTAAATGTATGGATTTACAGCTTGAAGATTTCCAGGGAAGAGCCATCAAACATCCAAAACTCTCCTTTAACTCTGATGGCTGGAAGGTTACAGGCTGGACAAATAGCGCATCGGTACACAACTCCATAGTTGTTCGCCTGCGAAATGATAAAGCATGTACCTATGAGGATATTGGCTGGAACCAACTCACTCGAATCTTGCCTATCGATACTTCTTCCACTGTAGTTTCTGCCGGAAAGAGTGAAGTAATTCAACGTCGCGTTTGGACCAAAGAGGGTTCTGGCAAGGTAGATGTGAGAAAACTTGTCATGTGGAAAACCAATAAAGAGGCTGTGGGTTTCCCATCTTTCGTTATTCACTGGACCGACTACTCCTCAACTAGAAAATCTCCACTTGATCGCGAAGTTCGTTTGGCGCCAAATGAAAAGGAAGCGCTCAAAATTGCTGAAGGCATGATTTCCGAGAACATCAAAAAGGGTTGGAACGAAGTCACCCAGTGAGAAAAATTGATAACCGCTGGGTCATCTCACCACGCGATCTAGTTGCCGAGCTCGAATGTAGCCATCGACTTCATCTCGAATGGGGGGTGCTTAATGATCTTGTTGACGCGCCTGAAAGAGTTGAATCCCCCGAATTAGAACTACTCTCCGAAATCGGTATTGAGCACGAAAAAAGACTAGCTGAACAACTTGCTAATTCTGGTTCTTACATAAATCTTGGTGACCCCAATTTTGATCCGAAGTGGCTCAAAGGAGCCCATCAGAAAACACTAGAGGCAATTGAATCCGGCATAGAGACAATCCACCAAGCAACTTTTTTTACTGAAGATTTCCTTGGTTTCGCAGATTTCCTTATTCTCTGTAAAGACTCAGATGGTCAACCTAAAAAAGATTCTGAAGGGAGATTCGTCTATGACGCTGTTGATGCTAAGTCGGCTCGAAGTGCAAAGCGGGCTGCTGTTCTCCAGGTTTCAGCATATGCAGCAATTATGCGAGAAATCGGGCTAGCGATTCCGGAATCAGTACATCTTTGGCTAGGAGGAGATAAGAAGTGGTCTGCCCCAGCACTTGATCTCATTGATCTAGCAGATCTCTTTATGCAACGAGTCAGAGGCAAAATTGCCGCATTTAATTCTGCTCCAGATCCTTTGTGGGCTCCCCCTAAAGAGTCATGCACCCGCTGTCGATGGATTAAACGTTGCGAAGATGGGCGGTCAGAGGATAAAGACTTATCGCTCATTCAAGGCATTAGATCAAATACCCGTTCGGTATTGGTAAGCCATGGAATTAAGACAATTGACCAGATGGCTGAGGCCACGGATGAGATGCGCCCGAAAGTTCCGAAGGAAGTGTCAAAAGAGACTTTCTCACGCTTACGTGAACAAGCTGAAATACAGGTACGAGGACGCGACCAAGAGATTCCGATTTTTGAAATTCGTGAGCCTGAAGCTTTTGTACTTATGCCTACACCATCACCGGGTGATATTTGGTTTGATATGGAGGGCGATCCATTTGCAAATAGCGGTGATGGCCTTGAATACATGTTTGGGTATCTCTGGCAGGAAAACTCTAAATATCTTTTCAATACCTTCGATGCTCGCAATTCAGCCGAAGAGAAGACAGCCTTTATAGAGTTTATTAACTATGTAATTGCAAGGCGCCAGCAATTCCCTGATTTACACATCTATCACTATGCATCATATGAAGTAAGCGCAATGCTCAGGCTCGCCCAGCGCCATGGAGTTCTTGAGTTTGAAGTGGATAAGTTGGTGCGTGAAGGTGTTTTTGTCGACCTCTACGCAATTGTCCGTCGGGCTTTCCGATTCTCATCAGAGTCCTTATCAATCAAGAAAATCGAGCCTGTGTACTGGGATGGAAATAGAGATAAAGAAGTAGCAAATGCGGTGGGCAGTGTGATTGAGTTTGAAAAAGCTCTTGCACTACTTGCAAAAGGCGATGAGCAAGGGTTCATAAAGATTCTTGAAGAAATTAAGGCATATAACAAAGACGATGTTGATTCGACAAGACAACTCGACCATTGGATAAGAAAACAAGCTCTGAATGCCGGTTTTGATACATCCTTAAACAAGTCATCCGCAATGGGTGTTAACTTCGAAGATACATCTGAACTCAATTTCGATGAGCCAATAGCCCAACAACTGCTAAAGGGTGTTCCTGCAGAACGAGGCGAGAGATCCCAAGACGAGCAGGGCCTTGCCTTACTTTCTGCAGCTATATCTTTCCATCATCGTGAAGCGCGACCTGCTTGGTGGGCGATTTTTGATCGAGCACTAAAGGATGTAGACGAGCTTGAAGCATTTAATGATGTTGTTGTTCCGACGCATGTTGATGCAGGTATGTGGGGGTTAGCCGGCAAACAACGCAATCACCGTAGGCAAATCACGATTCATACTGAAGGCATAGATCTGCGCCACATTCTTGATTACGAACATATTCCACAAGTTCTTTACGAATACGCACCTGAGGGATTCAAGGTAATTCAGGGAAGCACTCGAGGATTTGCAGATGCATCGATTGTTCACATAGACGAAAACTCTGCGAACCTGGAGGAATCGGAAAAGAAAGGTTCTGGGACTTGGGATTCGGTTCCCTTGGCATTGCTTCCTGGAGCCCCAATCCGAACAACTTCAATAGAGAAAGTAATTAGGGATGAGATCGGAGCAAGCGTTCTTGCTCTTCGTGATGCGGGGCTGCCATGTTTTCCAAATGCAGCTTGGGCTGACGTACTTCTGCGACGAGCTCCCCGTCAATCAAATGGGACCTTGATTTCAACCGGAAATTCAGTGGGCGACATCACCGAATCACTCATCCACAGTGAGAAAAGTTACGTCGCAGTACAGGGACCGCCCGGAACCGGAAAGACTTACGTTGGCGCACATGTCATCGCCAATCTTGTAAACCAAGGGTGGAAGGTTGGAGTCGTTGCTCAATCACATGCTGTTGTCGAGCATCTCATGGATAGCGTAGCCAAACTAGACCCGAACATTCCCCTCGCAAAGAAAGGTCAGTCTGATAAATCACGTCCTGACTATCACACTGATGACATCGCTCTTTGGGCGCTAGGCATGGCTGGTTCTGGTTATCTCGTAGGTGGTACTACATGGACATTTAGTCGGCCTGATGTTCGCCTTTTGGGGCTTGACCTCATTGTCATTGATGAAGCCGGTCAATTCTCACTTGCAAACTCACTCGCAGTTATCTCTGCGGCTAAGCGCGCCTTACTTCTTGGGGATCCACAACAACTTCCACAGGTGAGCCAAGGTGAACATCCTGAACCAGTAAATGAATCTGTCCTCTCTCATTTACTCGGAGATAGAAAAACTATGCCGCAATCTTTGGGCTACTTTCTTGAAAAGACTTTTAGACTTCATCCGAAGCTCGCAATCCCAGTTTCGCGACTTCAGTATGAGGATCGCTTATATTCAGACGAACGATGCCAGCGTCGCTCCCTGGAAGGTGTTGAACCTGGATTACATATAGTTGAGGTTGATCATGTTGGAAACACGGTCTCATCAGTTGAAGAAGCCGATGAATTGTTAAATCGTATTCCTCAATTAATTGGCAAAGCTTGGACAGCCACAGATTCGCAAGGTCAGCCAAAGGCGCCACGCCCTCTCACGCAGCAAGATATTTTGGTGGTAACTGGTTACAACGCTCAGGTGAGATTTTTGAAGTCACGCCTTCGCCAGGCAGGCTTTAATGAGATCAAAGTGGGTACTTTTGACAAGTTCCAAGGGCAAGAGGCTCCTGTTGTTTTTGTCTCCATGGCCACATCTTCAAGTGAAGAACTACCTCGGGGAATTGAGTTCCTTCTTTCTCCAAACAGGCTTAATGTGGCTATTTCGCGCGCCCAATGGGCATGTTTCGTTCTTCGCTCTCCCCAACTCTCAGTTATGGAGCCCGTTAAGCCTGAAGGAATGGTCATGTTGGGTAAGTTTGTAACTTTATGCAAGAAACTATCTTGAATTGCAATCCACTAGCGAGAGAGAATTAAGTCATGGCTAAGAGTTACTCAAAGGAAGAAATCAACGACTGGATGTCGCGTGCTCTTGATCCTGATCAACAGCAAAGTCTTTCCTCTGATAAAAACTGTCCTCCAGAAGTCTTGCTGTGGTTGGCTCAAAACATGAACTACATGGAATACAGTGGTTTAGCTTCTAATCCCTCACTTACTGAGGAGATTATTGAGTACATCCTACGTAATTCTAGTAATACCCAACAAAAAATGGAACTTATCCATCACCCCAAGTTCAACACTCCTTTGATGGACATTGTCTGCTCAGACAGCGATCCATTCACTCGTGCTGAAGCGGTCAGATACTCAAATGAAAAGCGTTTGGCGGTTTTTGCCAAAGACCCAGACCCGATGGTCAGAGCTGTTGTAGCCGAAAATCCTTACACCCCGATTGAGGTACTACTCGAGCTAATTAATGATCCCGATGATGAAGTTGTCCAGAATCTCACCATTAACGAGGCATTTCATAAAGAACTCTGGGAAGCCCTTCTCAAAATCGAAAAATTGGATATTGGGATGGCTGTTTCGATGGCAAGAAATGCACCAAAAGAATTTATCGGCCGAGTACGTGAAGCCATTGAGCCTAAATATTTTCATTATTTTTTAAACAATGACAATATGCCCAAAAAATGGCTTGATGAGTTTTTTGAGAATCCCGATGTTGATAGAGAGGGTTTGGCAACTACGCTTTTATACAGTCAGTCCCTTGAAGCTAAACATATTCCTTACTTTATTGATTCTAAAAATGTAAATGTCCGGGAAAAAATAGCTGCATTTAGGCCTTTGCCACTTGAGCATCAGAAAAAACTTGTGAAAGACAAGGCTGCAGGCGTACGAGCTACCCTTGCTATGAACCCAACTTCAGATCCTGACGTACTCATGGAACTTTTAAATGATAAATCAGTAACTGTTCTCTCTGCTCTTCAGCACCAGGAGTATTGGGATAGAGACACAAGTTCTCAAAAGAAGTACAAGGGACGCGAAAAGTTGATTGCGGCGGCAACAGGAAGTGCAAAAACTCTAGAGTCAAAAGTAAAGGTTAAATCTGTTGCTGGTCGCTCAGAGGCGCTACAAGAAGAGAACTTGGATAAGGCTCAGTACGAAGAATTGATGAAAGACAAGTCAATTGGAATTCAGACATCTGCAACCCTGCGAGCGGCAGAACTTGGAATCATTTCCTTTAAAGAAGCAGCAACTTTTGTGGCAAAGCATGCACCTCAGACAACAGCGCCGAAAAATCGTTGGGTCGAAGCACGCATGGAGAAGTTCACAAAGGACAATAATGAGGCTTACCTAGACTTGGTTATTGAGCTTCAAGGCGATCAGATTTTGGCTTTGCTATTCATGCTGGACAAGGTTCCACTAACACCAGCTCAAGTTTCTAAGATCGCAAAGGCGCATCTTCCGATTACTAATTGGAATCTGGCAAAGAAGATTGAATTAACTCCGGACCTGCTTGATGAACTCGCTGAGACGCCAAGTTTTTCTTATGACACTTTTGGGGCGATTGAGGAAAACCTTGAATTCGGCCAATGGGCTGGTGAGACAACTTCTGGCTATCGTGTAGCTTCATATCCGCAAGCTTTAGCTGCTAATCATCCAAAAACCCGTAAGGAAACTCTTGAGAAGTTGAAGAAGTCACGTAGCAAATATGTTCGTGGGGTGATTTTTCTTCGCAAGGATGTTACAACAGCAGAAGATGTAAAGGCTGCAGCCAAGGATAAGGATGCTCATGTCAGAGCTTTGGTCGCCCAACATGAACTGGTTACCCTTCCAATTCTTGAGAAACTTGCTGCTGACAAGGATCCCGAAGTCAGGAAGTTAGCTTGTGCCCACAAATTGGCAACACCAGAGATGAAGGCAGCAGCAGCGCTACTTAGTTAATCGATATTCAGAGGTATGGGAGAAGAATGAACAAGTCCGAGTGGATGACTATGTATCAGCCAAGAATGGACAGCGAAGGTGGGCTGATGCAATTTGATGTTGTTGAGGATCTCTCCATGATCTTAGAGATTGGGGACGAGTACACCTGGACTGAGATTTGGGATTTTGATAGTGAGCGGCCATGGCTCATATCAGGATGTGTTTTGGATGAAAATGGTGGTTTATCTTGGTATGTATGTGACAAACCATGGACGGGTGATCAATCGTTACTAGTTGAGTGGGAGGAAGATTGATGAAGCATCCTTCTTGGTGCGAAGAAGACGATTGTGAGGCAGGCTGGCACAGATTGTCGGCTTCTTATTCAAACGGGGGTCTTGCCCGCATTGAAATTCGATTGTGTCAGAACATCGAGAACTATGAGTTCGAGTTAGACCTTGGCCGTGATGGGAGTGATGGCTACAACACCATCTCAGAAATGAAATCAATCAAATCAGAGATTTCCGATCTTACTTCGTTCCGCGATAATCTTAATCTGATTATTGATGCGATTAGTAAGGTCAAAAAAATCTAAACTAAATTCAATTAACTCACCCTTAGGTTGAATTGAATTTGGCAATCGCCTCAATCAACTCAAATCATTCTTAATTTATGGCGCATAAACCGTGACATTACTTGGATATAAAGTTGAACAAGATTTGTTCAACGATATTGTGTTACTAAAACTACTCAAGCTTGTGTTGCCATTTAGAGCCGAGAAACCAAGGAAAGAACTGCAGCTTGAACCAAAGGATTGCTCCCATACCTGAAAGGATCTCGTGCGCAATCCCGAGACGGTTCCCGTAGCTCCCGTTGCGCCTGTCATTCCACGATCTCCTTGCGGACCTTGTACGCCTTGAAACCCTTGAAGCCCTGTATCGCCCTTTACGCCCTGAATTCCCTGTGGGCCCATTGAACCGACATCACCTTTTTCACCCTGTACGCCTTGCAGGCCCTGTGGGCCAGGTCCGCCAAGAACATATGCCCTCTCGGCAGATTTACATTTGCTTGCAGCCCGAATCACTCCTGACTTCTTATCTATGCAAACTTTGAGCAAATCTCCTTGAGCCACCACAGCTGGTGCAGCAGACTCTTCAGCTGTAGCTGGGCCTGTGTTCACAGATCCAATTCCAAATCCGAGTAAGAGAGAAAAAGAAACGACTGCAAGTGTTGATTTCATAGCCAAGTATTACGTTAATTCATTTATGTACCTCGGGTTTCATAGGTGTTTTGCTTACTTGTCACTCCCCCCTGCTACCCTTTTCCTAGGTCAAGAACTAAGCGTTAAGCCCTTTAGCTTGCTTAGTACCAATCCGCGCATAACTCGCGCACGGTGGTTCTAAAGGAAGACCTGCCAGCGATG
>JACCDN010071455.1_pt1 | contig 22626 bp, 20 predicted proteins | sample 7441691 | NCBI WGS metagenome assembly JACCDN01 (sample SAMN15323439, study PRJNA562643) | freshwater metagenome | isolation source: river surface water | place: USA:Blue River Watershed | collected 2017-08-16 | reverse complement strand
GCTTCTTCAACCGCGAGATTTCCTGGCTGGCCTTCAACTGGCGCGTTCTGGACGAGGCATCGAACCCGGCTGTTCCGCTTTTGGATCGGCTGCGCTTTCTGTCGATTTCGGCCACCAACCTTGACGAATTCTACACCGTCCGGGTCGCCGGTCTGCGCGCTCTGGTGAAGGCGGGGAATTCCACCCTGTCCGAAGATGGCCGCAGCCCGGCCGAGCAATTGGCGATGATCCACGCCGATGCCCGCGAATTGATGCAGATGCAGCAATCGGTCTTCAAACGCCTGCGCCGCGAGATGGAGGGCCAAGGCATCACCCTTGCCACCCGGTCAAAGTTGACGGGCCGCGATCTGAAATTTCTGGAAGACCACTTCCTGCGCAATGTTTTCCCGGTGCTGTCGCCCTTGGCGATTGACCCGGCGCACCCCTTTCCGTTCATCCCCAACACCGGCTTTTCGCTGGCGCTGGAACTGGAACGCGAAAGCGACCACCGCACGCTGAAGGCGCTCTTGCCGATCCCGCAGCAAATCGCCCGCTTTGTCCCCCTGCCCAGCCGCGACGGCGAGCATCGCTTCTTGCCGTTGGAAGAACTGCTGCTTTTGCACCTCGATATGCTGTTCCCCGGCTATACCGACCGTGGCCATTGCCTGTTCCGCGTGCTGCGCGACAGCGATCTGGAAGTCGAGGACGAGGCCGAAGATCTGGTGCGCGAATTTGAAACCGCGCTGAAACGCCGCCGTCGCGGCGAGGTGATCCGCCTGAAGCTCTCGGCTGGCGCGCCAGAGGATCTGCGCGCGCTGATTATGGAAGAACTTGGCGTCAAGGATGATGAAGCCGTAGAGGTGCGCGGGCTGCTCGGGATTGCCGATCTGAAGGAATTGGTGCTGTCGTCGCACCCTGATCTTCTGTGGCCCCCCTTTATCCCCCGCGTGCCGGAACGGGTGCAGGACAACGAAGGCGACATGTTCGCGGCGATCAAGCAGAAGGATATTCTGCTGCATCATCCCTATGAGACCTTCGATCTGGTGATCCGTTTTCTGGAACAGGCGGCGCGCGATCCGAACGTTCTCGCGATCAAGCAGACGCTCTACCGCACCTCATGGGACAGCCCCGTGGTGTCGGCCCTGTGCGAGGCGGCAGAGGCGGGCAAATCCGTCACCGCCCTTGTCGAATTGAAAGCCCGCTTTGACGAGGCCGCCAATATCCGCCAGTCGCGACGGCTGGAACGCTCGGGCGCGCATGTGGTTTATGGGTTTATCAACTACAAGACCCACGCCAAAATCTCGACCGTGGTCCGCCGCGAAGGCGATCATCTGGTGACCTACACCCATTACGGCACCGGTAATTATCACCCGATCACGGCGCGCATCTATACCGACCTCAGCTTCTTCACCTGCGATGCGGCCTTGGGCCGCGATGCGACCAAGGTGTTCAACTATCTGTCGGGCTATGTGCAGCCGCAGGGGTTGGAAAATATCGCCTTTTCGCCGATCACCCTGAAACCGCGCTTGCTGGAGATGATCGCCGCCGAGGCGGAACATGCCCGCGCCGGGCGGCCGGCGGAAATCTGGGCCAAGATGAACAGCCTGATTGAACCCGAGGTGATCGACGCGCTTTATGCCGCCAGTCAGGCGGGCGTGAAGATCAGCCTTATCGTGCGCGGCATCTGCGGCCTGCGCCCCGGCGTGAAGGGGCTGTCGGAAAACATCCGTGTCAAATCCATCGTCGGACGGTTTTTGGAACATTCCCGCATCGTCTGTTTTGGCAATGGCGGCGGTTTGCCAGACAAAAAGGCCCGCGTCTTCATCTCATCGGCCGACTGGATGGGCCGCAACCTGACCCGCCGGGTCGAAACACTCGTCGAAATCAAGAATGACACGGTGAAAGCCCAGATCGTCGGCCAGATCATGGCCGCCAACCTTGCGGACGAGGCGCAAAGCTGGGTGCTTGGTCCCGATGGCCGCTACGCCCGCGACCTTGCCCCCACCGATGGCTCTGCCTTCAACTGCCACCGCTTCTTCATGGAAAATCCTTCGCTGTCGGGCCGTGGCACGGCGGGCGCCAAGGATGTGCCGAAACTGACCTGAGGCCAAAATGACCGACGCTGCCCTTCCTGACACCGACGAAGACCACGGCCCCTTTGGTCGCCCCTTGTTCGATGACCCTTCTGCCCGCGCGCTGTCCCGCGTGGGGGTGGTGGATGTCGGATCGAACTCGGTCCGGATGGTGGTTTTCGACGGCGCTGCGCGCTCTCCCGCTTATTTCTACAACGAAAAGATCATGTGTGGCCTTGGCAAGGGGCTGGCGCAGACGGGCAAACTCTCGCCCGATGGCCGGGTGCGGGCCTTGGCGGCGCTGAAGCGGTTCTCGCTTTTGGCCAAGGGCATGGGGATTGAAACCCTGACCGTCGTCGCCACCGCCGCCGTGCGCGAGGCCGAGGATGGCCCGGCGTTTCAGTTGCAGGTCTTGCAGGACACGGGCCTGAAAATGTGGGTCATCGACGGCGGCGAGGAGGCGCGACTTTCGGCGCAGGGCGTGCTTTTGGGCTGGCCTGATGCCAAGGGCGTGGTGTGCGACATCGGCGGCAACTCGATGGAGCTGGCGCGCATTGGCGACGGCAAGGTGGGCAAGCGCGTCTCGACCCCGCTTGGCCCCTTCCGCCTGCAACAGGTGGCCGATACGGCGAAAAAACGCGCCACCCATATCGACCGCATCCTGAAAGAGGCGCAAGGCCAGATCAAATCCGAAGGCGAGCGCATCTATCTTGTCGGGGGATCGTGGCGGGTGATCGCGCGTCTGGACATGGAGCGGCGCAATTATCCGCTGACCGTCCTTCATGAATATCGCATGACGCCCAAGGGGTTACTGGACACCATCGACTGGATCGAGGCATCCGACCTTGCCATTCTGCGCGCCCGCACCGGTACCAGCCCGGAACGCATGGAACTGGTTCCCCTTGCCTGTGAGGTGATGCGCGAGCTTATCAAGCTGTTGAAGCCTTCAGAAATCGACGTTTCCTCCTATGGCATCCGCGAGGGGCTTTTGTATGAACAGATGCCCGAAAAACTGCGCCGCCGGGATCCGCTGATCGAAGCGGCCCGCATGTCGGAACAGACGCAGGCCCGTATGCCCGGCTTTGGAAAGAAGCTGTTCACCTTCCTTGAACCGCTGTTCAAGGGCGCCACGCCGGACCGTGTGCGCCTGATCAAGGCCGCCTGCCTGTTGCATGACACCACATGGCGCGCCCACCCCGACTTCCGCGCCGAGGCCTGTTTTGACAATGCCACGCGGGCGAACCTTGGCGGCCTGGACCATCCGGGTCGGGTGTTCTTGGGCCTCGCGTTGCTGCACCGCTATAAGAACAGCCGTGCGGGCAGCCGTTTGGAACCGATGTTCCGCCTGCTGAGCGAGGATGAAATCCGCGATGCCGAGGTTCTGGGCAAGGCGATGCGGTTTGGCGCCATGTTCGCCATGGGCGACCCTGCGCAGGCCGGGTCGATGGACTGGCAGCCGCGCCGCAAGACGCTGGAGTTGAGCCTGACCGAAACCGGACGCGGGTTGTTTGGTGAGGTGGCACAGGCCCGCTTTGCCTCGCTGGCGCTGGCGCTGAAAGCCGCAACAAAAGTGGTGGATGCCTGATGCTGACATTCGACCATATCGCCATATCTGCCAAGGACTTGGGTGATGGGGTTGAAGTGGTCGAGGCGGCCTTGGGCGTGGCCTTGGCGGGGGGTGGCGAACACCCGCACATGGCCACCCACAACCGACTTTTGGGTCTGGGTGATCTTTATCTTGAGGTGATTGCAGCCAACCCTGCCGCACCCCGGCCCGCTTGGCCCAGATGGTTCGATTTGGACAATTTTGAAGGCGATCCACGGCTTACAAACTGGGTCGCAAGTTCGAAAAGTATAAGTGCTGACCTCTCGCTTGCTCCAGCCGGAACCGGGATTCCTGTCAGTTTGCAGCGCGGGGATTACCGCTGGCAAATGGCCGTCCCCGCCGACGGCAAACTGCCCTTCGACGGGGCGTTTCCGGCGCTGATCCAATGGCACGGCGCTCTGCATCCCGCCCGCGCCCTTCCCGAAAGCCATGTCCGCCTGACCCGGCTGGAAATCGCCCATCCGCAGGCCGATGCCCTTGAAGCCGCCCTTACACCGCTGTTTCACGATCCGCGCGTGGTCATCCTGCCCGGCCCGGCAAAGGCCATGCGCGCCAGTTTCGCCACGCCGCATGGATTGCGGGTTCTGGAATGATCCGACCAGCCCGCCCCGAAGATGCGGCATCCATCGCCGAGATCTGGAACGCGGTGATCCGCGATACGCTGGCCACCTTTACCACTGCCGAAAAGGATCCGGCCACCATCGCCACCCAAATCGCGGCAGGCACGCCATGGTGGGTGGTCGAGGTCAACAACATGGTGCAAGGCCATGCAACCTATGGACAATTTCGAAACGGCCCCGGCTATGCCCATAGCATGGAACACTCTGTACATATGTACAACTCCATCAAGGGCCAAGGTTTCGGCCGCGCCCTGATGACGGCGCTGGAAGATCATGCACGGGCGCGGGGCGTGCATGTCATGATTGCCGGTGTTTCGTCAGAAAATCCCGATGGCCAGGCGTTTCACGCGCGCCTTGGCTATGTCGAATGTGGCCGCGTGGCACAGGCCGGGCGCAAATGGGGCCAGTGGCTGGACCTGATCCTGATGCAAAAAATCCTGACCTGACAAGGCGAGTTTCCCCAGCTAAACTTGTCCCATGTCGATCTGGACCCGCATCAGCGCCGCCGTTGCCTCTCTCACCAAGGGCGAGCCCCTTTCGGTGGTTTTCGATCATTTGCGCGGTGCGCCTGACCCCGAACGCTCGGTCGGCTTCACCATTGCCGTCATCGCGCTCGGGGCCAAACTGGCCAAGGCCGATGGCGCGGTCAGCCGCGACGAGGTTTCCGCCTTTCGCCGCGTCTTTACCCTGCCTGCGGGCGAAGAACGCAATGCCGCCCGTGTCTTCAATCTGGCGCGGCAGGATGTGGCAGGGTTTGATGCCTATGCTCGCAAGATCGCCGCGATGTTCACCGACAAGGACCATCCCGACAATCGCGCGCTGTTCATTGACCTGATCGAAGGCCTGTTTCACATCGCGCTGGCCGATGACATCCTGCACGAAGATGAAGATGCCTTTCTGGCCCATACAGCCGAGATTTTCGGACTGGACGCGCGCTGCTACCGCACCATTCGCGCCCGGTTGGTCGACGGGGCCACACGCGACCCCTATGATCTTTTGGGCGTGTCCCATGATGCCTCGCTGGCCGAAATTCGCGCGGCCTGGAAAACCGCCGTGCGCGAGAACCACCCTGATGCGATGATCGCCCGCGGCGTCCCGCCCGAAGCCGCGGTGCTGGCCGAACGCCGGCTGATCGCCATCAATGCCGCGTGGGAGGATTTACGCGACAGGATGGCGGCATGACACCCACGGCCAAACGCCCGCTGCGCCTTGCGACCTATAATGTCGAATGGTTCAACGCGCTGTTTGACGACCGGGGCAGGCTTTTGGAAGACGGTGAATGGTCGTCCCGCTATCAGACCACCCGGCGCGATCAGTTGGGGGCGATTGCCATCGTCATGACCGCGCTGGATGCCGATGGCATCATGATCATCGAAGCCCCGGATCAGGGATCGAAACGCTCCACCGTGCGGGCGCTGGAAAATTTCGCACGCCATTTTGGGCTGCGGGCGCGCCGGGCGCTGCATGGCTTTGCCTCGGAAACCGAACAGGAAATTGCGTTCCTCTACGATCCCGACCGGATCACCGCGCATCACCTGCCACTGGGCGAACCCGCCCCCGCCCATGGGGCGGACGGGGCACCGCGCTTTGACACCTCGCTGCGGGCCGATCTTGATCTGGACGGCGTGGCCGAGCAGATCCGGTTTTCCAAACCCCCCTTGGAACTGGCCTTGACCGCCGACGGCCATCCTTTGCACTTGATCGGGGTTCACGCGAAATCAAAGGCACCGCACGGCCAGATGTCCGAGTCCCAATTCACCCGGATTTCCATCGAGAACCGCCGCAAGCAATTGGCCGAGTGTCAATGGCTGCGCCGCCGGATCGACGCGCATCTGGATGCCAAGGACAATCTGATCGTGATGGGCGATTTCAACGATGGTCCGGGCTTGGATGAATATGAAAAGCTGTTCGGCCATTCCGGCATCGAGGTTGCCATGGGTTTGGACGCCCCCCCCGACCGGCAACTTTTTGACCCGCACGCCTGCATGGCGCTGGCCCAGCGCACCGGCATGTCGGCCACAACCGCGCGGTTCTGGCTGGCCCCGCAACACCGCTTTTTCGAGGCGCTGTTGGATTTCATCATGGTGTCGCCCAATCTGAAGGCCCGCCGCCCCGATTTGCGCATCTGGCACCCGTTCAACGACCCCGGCGTGATGGCGGTGCCAGAGGTGCGCGATGCCATCCTGACCGCCTCGGACCATTTTCCGGTCACGCTGGATCTGATGCTTGATTGAAATACAGGGGGCGGCGCCCCATATTGGGGAAATGAAGCAGTATATTCTTGCCCTTACCCTTGTCCTCTCAGGGCCAGCCTTGGCCCAAACCCCGCCACAAAGCGAGGAGGTGGAGGAAGGTTTCAGCCTGATGGAAGAGGGGGCCAAGCTCTTGCTCAAAGGGCTGATGTCCGAGATGGAGCCAACCTTGGACGAGATGGGCAAGGCGCTCTCAGAGGTGGAACCGGCGCTGCGCGATCTGCAACCGAAGATGCTGGAGCTTTTGGCGCTGGTCGACGATCTGACCAATTATGACGCGCCAGAGCGGCTAGAGAATGGCGACATCCTGATCCGGCGCAAGCCCGACGCCCCTGCCCCGCCGCCCTTGCCGGACAGCGCGCCGCCGCCCGCGCCGCAGACCGATCTTTGACCTTCGTAGGAGCCGCCCTTGCCCTATGCCCATAAACCCGCCGGGGTCTTGACCCGACTTGTCCAGCACGAGGCCTTTGCCGGTGTGCTGATGATGCTGGCCGCGGCCCTTGCCCTGATCTTGGCCAATTCCGGCCTGTCTGGCAGCTATCACGCCGTTCTGGATACCAAATTCACCGTGGCCTTTGGCGATGCGGGCCTGTCCAAACCCTTGATCCTGTGGATCAATGACGGGCTGATGGCGGTGTTCTTCTTTCTGATCGGGCTGGAGTTGAAGCGCGAGATGCGAGAGGGGCGGTTGAAAAATCCTACCGATGTGGTGTTGCCGGGCGTCGCCGCCCTTGGCGGGATGATCGCCCCGATGGCGGTATTTCTCTTGGTCACACGGGCGCATCCTGAATTGCAGGCGGGCTGGGCCATTCCGGCGGCCACCGACATCGCCTTTGCCGTCGGCGTGGTGGCGCTTTTGGGGCGGCGTGTTCCGCCCGCGCTGAAGATTTTTCTGCTGACCTTGGCCATTCTGGATGACATGGGCGCGATCCTGATCATCGCGCTGTTTTATGGGTCAGGCATTGATCTGGGCGCGCTTGCCTGGGCCGCGCTGCCCTTGGCGGGATTGGTCGTGCTTGCCTTACGCCGGACGCATCGCATCGCGCCTTTTGTTCTATTGGGCGCCATCATGTGGTTCTTCGTGCTGAAATCCGGCATCCACCCGACCGTCGCAGGCGTCGTGACGGCGTTTTGTATCCCGCTGAAAGACCGTTTTGGCAAATCACCGCTGCACGCGCTGGAACATGGGCTGCACCCTTATGTCAATTTCGGCATTGCCCCGGTCTTTGCGCTGGCCAATGCCGGGGTGGACCTGTCTGGGATCGCCCTGACCGATCTGGTCGCGCCCCTGCCGCTTGGCATTGCGGCGGGGCTGTTTCTTGGCAAGCAGATCGGGGTCTTTGGGGCGACCTTTGCCATGGTCAAGCTGGGCCTCGGTCGCCTGCCGCAGGGGGTAAGCTGGGCCATGGTCTGGGGGCTGTCGCTGCTGGCAGGGATTGGCTTTACCATGTCCCTTTTCATCGGCTCACTCAGCTATGAGGGCGATCAGATGATGAACATGGTGCGGCTTGGCGTGTTGCTCGGCTCTGCCGTGGCGGCTGTGGCCGGATACACCGTGCTGCGGATCGCACGGCCGGCCTAAAGGCTGCGCTCCGGCGCCCTGTGGCGGGCGCCGGAACAGGCAAGATGATCCTTACCCGCGGGCGGCGCGGATCAAGCCAAGGATGTTCTTTGCTGCCTCTGGAATGTTGGTGCCGGGGCCAAAGATCGCCTTGACCCCCGCAGACATCAGGAAATCGTAATCCTGCTGCGGGATCACACCGCCACAGATCACCAGAATATCGCCCGCACCCTTGGCCTTCAGCGCCTCGATCAGCTTCGGGGCCAGGGTTTTGTGGCCCGCGGCTTGCGACGAGATGCCGATCACATGCACATCATTGTCGATGGCATCCTGTGCCGCCTCTTCCGGGGTCTGGAACAAGGGGCCAACATCAACGTCAAAGCCGATATCGGCAAAGGCGGTGGCGATGACCTTGGCGCCGCGATCATGGCCGTCTTGACCCATCTTGACCACCAACATGCGCGGGCGGCGGCCCTCTTCCTCAGCAAAGGCTTCAACGTCCTTCTGGATCGCCTCAAAACCCGCGTCGCCCTCATAGGCCGCGCCATAGACGCCCGCCAAAGTTTTCACTTCCGCACGGTGGCGGCCAAAGACCTTTTCCATGGCGTCTGAAATCTCCCCAACGGAGGCCCGCGCACGGGCGGCATCAACCGCGGCAGCCAACAGATTGCCGCCCTTCTCGGCGCGGGCGGTCAACTCCGCCAACGCCGCCTTGACCTGCGCCTCGTCACGCGCCGCGCGGGTGGCTTTCAGTCGCGCGATCTGTGCGTCGCGCACCTTCATGTTGTCGATATCGAGAATGTCGATCGGGTCTTGGCTTGCCAGCTTGTATTTGTTGACCCCGACGATCACCTCATCGCCGCGGTCAATCGCCGCCTGCCGTTTGGCCGCCGACTCTTCGATCCTGAGCTTGGGCATACCCGAGGCAACCGCCTTGGTCATGCCGCCCATCGCCTCGACTTCTTCGATCAAGGCCCAGGCTTTTTCGGCCAGTTCATGCGTCAGGCTTTCGACATAGTAAGACCCGGCCAAGGGATCGACAACATGGGTAATGCCGGTTTCTTCTTGCAAGATCAGCTGGGTGTTGCGCGCAATGCGGGCCGAGAATTCGGTCGGCAGGGCAATCGCCTCGTCCAGCGCATTGGTGTGCAAGGATTGCGTCCCGCCCAAGGCCGCCGCCATCGCCTCATAGGCGGTGCGGATGACGTTGTTGTAGGGGTCTTGCTCTTGCAAGCTGACGCCGGACGTCTGGCAATGCGTGCGCAGCATCAGGCTGCCGGTTTTTTGCGGCTTGAACTCTTGCATGATGCGCGTCCACAGCATCCGCGCGGCGCGCAGTTTCGCCGCCTCCATGAAGAAGTTCATGCCGATGGCGAAGAAGAACGACAGACGCCCGGCAAAATCATCGACATTCATGCCGCGCGCAATCGCAGCGCGGACATATTCGCGACCATCGGCAAGGGTGAAGGCCAGCTCCTGCACGAGGTTCGCCCCCGCCTCTTGCATGTGATAGCCCGAGATCGAAATCGAGTTGAACTTCGGCATCTCGGCAGAGGTGTATTCAATGATATCCGCAATGATCCGCATCGAAGGTTCGGGCGGATAGATATAGGTGTTGCGGACCATGAATTCCTTCAGAATGTCATTCTGAATGGTGCCAGACAGATCGGCGCGCGAAACGCCCTGCTCCTCGCCGGTGACGATGAAATTGGCAAGAATCGGGATCACCGCGCCGTTCATCGTCATGGAAACCGAGACTTTTTCCAACGGGATGCCGTCGAACAGGATCTTCATATCCTCGACGGAATCGATCGCGACGCCCGCCTTGCCGACATCGCCCACCACGCGCGGGTGGTCAGAGTCATAGCCGCGGTGCGTGGCCAGATCGAAGGCGACCGACACGCCCTGCTGACCGGCGGCCAGCGCCTTGCGATAAAAGGCGTTGCTCTCCTCGGCGGTCGAGAAGCCGGCATATTGCCGGATCGTCCAAGGGCGGCCCGCATACATCGTGGCCCGCACGCCGCGGGTGAAAGGCGCAATACCCGGGATTTCGCCCATCTGCGGCAGATGCGCGGTGTCTTCCGCAGTGTAAAGTGGTTTGACCGCGATACCTTCCAGCGTGTTCCAGGTCAGATCTTCAGGCGCCTTGCCCTTCAATTCTTTGCCGACCAAGGCCCGCCACTTGTCCATCTTGTCCGTCATGACACAGTCCTTTCCCATCCCCCGCCGCAAGGCGCGCGGGGTCTTATTCCTTCGGTGCAGGGCAAGCCTGCGTTATTCGCGAAAATCTTCTGCCACGGGAATCCGCCCGAAAGCGATTTTTGCCCCCGTATAAGGCACCCGATGCAGCGGCAATTGACCAAACCGCACCGTATCCTGTCCGAACCGCTGGTTCAGCCCGTCGATCACCTGACAGAGCTTGGCCTGATCGGTCTCGCGCCGCGCCGGGGCGGGCGGATCGAACAGATCGCCCGTCATCGCCTCGGGTCGGATCAAACCACCCAAGGTGACATGCACCGCCTTGGGTCGCTGCACCTTCAATTGCGCCCAATAGCGTTCGAAGGTCGCCAACAGGGTAAACGTATCCTGCGTCGCCTTGATCTGCCCGTCGCGACCCTGCCGCCCGTTCTGGGCGCATTTCACCCCCACCAAAAGGCTGCGCGCAAAGAATCCTTCGCGCCTGAGCCGCGCCGCCGCCTTGACCAAGAGCCGCCGCGCCACCAGGCGCGCGCCGTCGGGTGTTTTGTTGGCGTCGGTCAGCACCTGCCCATGGCCAATCATGCCACGCCGGGTTTCGGGCCAGATCACGGTTTCGCCCCGCAACTCGCGCAAGAACCGTTCGCCCGTGACATTGCCCCAGATCCCCCGCGCGCGGCGCGGGTCCAGTTGGTAAAGCGTGGGAACATCCATGATCCCCGCCGCTTCGAGCCGGGTCTTCATGCGCCATGAAATTCCGGGCAGATCGTCCAAGCCCAGATGCGCGATTTTGTCCGGCAACACCGCGGGCAAAAGCCAATGCAGGCCACCCGGCTTTTCCAACCCCGCCGCAATCTTCGCCAAAAGCCGCGTCGACCCCAGCCCGACCGAACAGCGCAAGGCCGGGCTGACCTGCCGCAGCACCGCCGCCTGCAAGGCCCGCCCCAAGGCCAAAGCCCGCGGCAACTCCTGATCCGGCCCGGTCAACAAGCAGGAACATTCGTCGATCGACCAGATCCGATGCACCGGCAGCACGGTTTCCACCGCCCGCAAAATCGCATGGTGATAGGCCACGCAGACATCGTGCTTCACCGCACGAAAGACGATGCCGGGGCAAAGCTGCCGCGCCTCGTCCTGCCTTGTGCCCATCCCAACGCCGCATTTCTTGGCGTCGCTGCTGGCCGCGATACAAGCCGCGTTCGGCGCGTTGGTGGTCAGAACCCCCACCGGGCGCCCCATCAGCGCGGGTTCCTCGGCCTGTGCGACCGAGGCGTAAAAGCTGTTCATGTCGAAGAACAGGGTGGAAACGTGAAACGTCGTCATGGCAGGCCCAAGCGGGATGACAAAGGCAAATACTAGAACAAATGCAGAACATTTGTCTAGCCTTGCCTGTCGCCACCCGGTTCGCCTGCCTCTGCATGGCCTATTCGAATTCCACGATCACATCGTCGACCTTCAGGCTGGCGCCTGCGGCGGCCTTGACGGCTTTGACGACGCCTTTCTTTTCGGCCTTGAGGATGTTTTCCATCTTCATCGCCTCCACCGTGGCCAGCGCCTGACCTTCCTGCACCTCGTCGCCAACCTCGACCATGATTTTGGTCACAAGGCCCGGCATGGGGCACAGAAGGTATTTCGAGGTATCGGGCGGCAGTTTTTCCAGCATCAGCTTGGCCAGTTCGGCCTGACGCGGGGTGCGCACATGCACCTTGAGGTCTGCCCCACGCAGCCGCAGACGGAAACCGCCCGAGATCTTGCCAACCTTCATCACCAAAGGCTTGCCATCGACCATCAGGCGCGCAAGCGGCTGGCCCGGCGTCCAATCCGATGTGACGCGGCGGGTGCTGCCATCTGCAAAGGTCACGCTGGAGCCTTGCGCATCGGCGGCGATTTTCACGGCAAGGTCGACGCCTTGCAGCGTGACAACCCAATCATCCCCAACGCGGCGTTCGTGATTGTCGAGCGTACCTGAAATCTTGGTACGGCGGATTTCGGCAACCCGGTTCATCGCAGCGGCAGAGGCCGCCACACGGGCAAGGGTTTCCTCGTCCAGAACCGCGCCGTTAAAGCCATCAGGATATTCTTCGGCGATAAAGGCCGTGGTGATGTTGCCAGAGGTGAAGCGCGGGTGATCCATCACGGCCGAGCAGAACGGCAGGTTGTGGCCGATGCCTTCGACCTCGAAGGTATCCAGCGCCAACCGCATTTCTTCGATGGCGTCGGCGCGGCTTGGCCCCCAAGTGCAAAGCTTGGCGATCATCGGGTCATAGAACATCGAAATTTCGCCGCCTTCATAGACGCCGGTGTCGTTGCGCACGATGCCGCCGCCCAGTGTGGTCCCTTCGACCGGCGGACGATAGCGGGTCAGGCGGCCGATCGAGGGCAGGAAGTTGCGATAGGGGTCTTCGGCGTAAAGCCGGCTTTCCATCGCCCAACCGTTGATCTTGATGTCCTCTTGGGCAAAGGGCAGCGGCTCGCCATACGCCACGCGGATCATCTGTTCGACAAGGTCGATACCGGTGATGAGTTCGGTGACCGGATGTTCCACCTGCAACCGGGTGTTCATCTCAAGGAAGTAGAAGTTGCGGTTGCCATCGACGATGAATTCCACCGTCCCGGCGCTGGTGTAACCCACGGCCTTCGCCAGCGCGCAGGCTTGTTCGCCCATCGCCTTGCGGGTGGCCGCATCAAGGAAGGGCGACGGGGCCTCTTCGATGACTTTCTGGTTGCGGCGCTGGATCGAACATTCGCGTTCGTGCAGGTAGACGCAGTTGCCGTGCTTGTCGGCCAGAACCTGAATTTCAATGTGGCGCGGCTGGGTCACGAATTTTTCGATGAAAATCCGGTCGTCGCCAAAGCTGGCCGCCGCCTCGTTCTTTGACGACTGAAAGCCCTCGCGCGCCTCTTGGTCGTTCCACGCGATACGCATGCCCTTGCCACCGCCACCGGCGCTGGCCTTGATCATCACCGGATAGCCGATCTGGCTGGAAATCTTCACCGCCTCATCGGCATCGGCAATCAGGCCCATATAGCCCGGAACGGTCGAAACCCCGGCCTCCATCGCGATTTTCTTCGAGGTGATCTTGTCGCCCATCGCCTCAATCGCGGGGCTGGGCGGGCCAACAAACACCACGCCCGCCTTTTCCAAGGCGGCGGCAAAGTTCATGTTTTCGGACAAGAACCCATACCCCGGATGCACCGCCTGAGCGCCAGTCTGGGCAATCGCCTGCATAATCTTGTCGATCACGATATAGGACTGTGCGGCAGGCGACGGGCCGATATGCACCGCCTCATCCGCCATCTTCACATGCAGCGCATTGCGATCCGCGTCCGAATAGACCGCCACCGTCTTGATCCCCATCTTGCGCGCGGATTTGATCACGCGGCAGGCAATTTCGCCCCGGTTGGCAATCAGGATTTTCTGGAACATCGGTCTCTCCCTCAGGTCAGCGCCGCCATGGGGCGGGAAATGAAAAGGCCACCCACGGGGAATGCCCCATGGGTGGCCAGAATGTGGTGCGATCCTGCCGCCGCAGCGGTCAGGTCAGCGGGTTCAGCAGGGCGGCATGCCGGGGATGCCGCAGGACACGCCACCGATGAGCGCACCGATAAGCGCGCCTTTGGTCTTGCTGCCCCCGGTTGCATCCGCAACCAGTGCCCCGGCCGCTGCACCGCCAACGGTGCGCACGGCTGCATTGCCCCCGGCGTCCTGCACACAGGCCGCGAGCGGGGTTGCGATAAGAAGAACTGCGATAAATTTCCGCATGATACTAAGCCTCGGATCATTGTTGTTATGTTCGGCAACAATAACGCGTCAGCGGAAACGGCGAAAGGGGAATTGCGGTCGGAAACGCCCCGCCCCCAGCCTTGGGCAGCGGAACCTTGCCGATCCGATGGCATCCGAGATGGGCCAGAAAAAAACGGCCCAACCCCGGCGGGGCTGGGCCAGATGATAGGGAAAGGGTCACAGTGGGGGGCAGGGACGCGAGCGTCCATCCTGCCAATTTCGCCATCCTGTCGAGAGGATCGAGTCGACGCAAATCCCGATTTCGCAGCCCTAGGGCCTTGCGCGAAAGACTGCCAAAGACAGAGGGAGTTGCGCGGAAACATGCCTATTCGTCCTCGTCCTCATCGTCCCATTGGAACGGCTCGGCTTCGGGGGCAAAGACCTCGGGGAACGAGGCTTCGGCGCGTTTGAGGTCGATTTTCAACAGCGCCTCATAAGAGGCGGGATCGAAGGGATCTTCGGCTGCAACGACTTCGCGGCCAAAGAGCCACGACAGGCGGCCCGCATCAAGGTTGCCGCGTTCGAAGACCTCTTCGCCAAACTGCGCCCAAAGCGCGGCCATAAAGGCGATGTCGGCCTTGCGATCGGGCGCCTTGCGATCCTTGAACCGCTCGCGCCGGATGATCTTGGTCGCACCTTCCTTGACGTTGGCGCGACGGATCGTGAATTGAAAATCTGTGCCGGTCAGCCGGCTGGGAAAACCGCGATGCTTCAGCATGGGCGCACCTTATGTTGAGGGGCGCGCTGCGGGGTGGGAACGGGCGCTTGCCGGTTTCCCCGGCGCGCCCGTTCCGGAATATCAGGAGCCGTATTTGCCGGTCGGGGCAGGCTCGACGGTGACGGGAACCGGTTCGGGTTCAGGCGCGGGTTGCGCGCAGGCGCTGAGTGTGGCGAGAGCCAGAAGGGTGATAAGGGCAGTTGTCCGCATGGGATACTCCGGTTTTCAGGGGTTTCAGCCCGGCCAGCATAGCGGGCGGGCGCGAAAACTTCAAACCGGTCAGGACGGGCGGTGGGGTTGTCCGCCGATGTGGCAAAAACCTGTGGCGCAGACAGAATAAGGGCGGGCCGGGGCGAAAGCGCCCCGCTGGCCCGCCCGAATGACTTACTTGTATTTTCCGGTGTAGGTCGGTTCGACCGTGACAGACGGATCTTCGACGTAGACGACTTCTTCTTCCTTGGCCGCGCAGGCTGCCACAAAGGCAACGAGGCACAGCGACAGGAGGATCTTGGTGCTCGACATTTTTGACTCCTATGTTCTTGGAGGGTTTCGCAAGATGCGAACCCCCTTCTCGAGGTGCAGACCGCTTGGGTTCGGTCTGCATGAACAATAGCCGACAAATGTCCGAATTGACACGATTTTTGGACCAATGCCCCGCCCTGTGGCAAGGCCGCATCAACGGCACGCAGTGCCGATGGATAGACCACAAGATATAGCGCCGCCATCAAAAGACCTCCCAGATACAGGAGCCATTTTCGATGCGGAAGGCTTCGAAGAACTGCGTCGCCTCAGGGTCTGCCTCGCCGAACGGCACTGGCCGATCTTCCAAGGAGACGACAATCTGTGATGGCGGATCACCGGCCCCCATCACCTGCGGCAACGCGAAGTCCTGACAAATCCACGCAATATCAGCAGTGGCGCTTTCAGCACTGACAGAGCCGGTTGCCGGGTTGATCTCGGGCGCCAGAAATCGAAAGCGCGCCACAAGACCCATGGGGCCGGCCTCGTCCCAGATGGTTTCAACCAGCGTCACCGACTGACCCGAGGGCAAGGCAAGCGTCAGACCTGCGCCGGGAACATTACGTCCCGCCGCGGCCTCAACTTGCCAGATTTGCCCTTGATCGCCCATCGCGGATAAATGCCCTTACAGCGGGATATTGTCGTGTTTCTTCCAAGGGTTGACGAGCTTTTTGCCCCGCAGCGAGGCAAAGGCCCGCGCCACCCGGCGCCGCGTCGAATGGGGCATGATGACCTCGTCGATAAAGCCCTTTTCCGCCGCCACGAAGGGGTTGGCGAAACGGTCTTCATACTCTTTGGTCAGGCGTGCAATCTCTTCGGGCGACTTGCCGCGATGGATGATTTCGGTGGCCCCTTTGGCCCCCATCACCGCGATCTCGGCCGTCGGCCAAGCATAGTTGAAGTCACCGCGCAGGTGTTTCGACGCCATAACGTCATAGGCCCCGCCATAGGCCTTGCGGGTGATGACGGTCACCTTCGGCACAGTCGCCTCGCCATAGGCAAACAGCAGTTTCGCGCCGTGCTTGATGACGCCGCCATATTCTTGTGCCGTGCCGGGCAGGAAGCCGGGAACATCGACCAGCGTCAGGATCGGAATTTCAAACGCATCACAGAAGCGAACAAACCGCGCGGCCTTGCGGCTGGCGTCAATGTCCAGACAGCCCGCCAGCACCATCGGCTGGTTGGCCACCACGCCCGTGGTCTGGCCTTCGATGCGGACAAAGCCGGTGATGATATTGGCGGCGTAATCCTTTTGGATCTCGAAGAAATCGCTTTCATCGGCGATCTTCAGGATCAATTCCTTCATGTCATAGGGCTGGTTCGGGTTGTCGGGGATCAGCGTATCAAGGCTGGCCTCCAAGCGCTTCGGATCATCAAAGAACGGCCGCACCGGGGCCTTTTGCAGATTGTTCAGCGGCAGGAAATCGACCAGACGGCGGACCTCGGCCAGCGCCTCTACATCATTTTCAAAGGCGCCATCGGCCACGCTGGATTTCTTGGTATGGGTCGAGGCCCCGCCCAATTCCTCGGCCGTCACCACCTCATTCGTCACCGTCTTCACCACATCGGGGCCGGTCACGAACATGTAAGAGCTGTCCTTCACCATAAAGATGAAGTCGGTCATGGCGGGCGAATAAACCGCACCACCGGCACATGGGCCCATGATGACAGAAATCTGCGGCACCACGCCCGAGGCCATGATGTTGCGCTGGAACACCTCGGCATAGCCCGCCAAGGAGGCCACACCTTCCTGAATCCGCGCACCGCCCGAGTCGTTCAGCCCGATCACCGGCGCACCGTTTTGCAGCGCCATGTCCATGATCTTGCAGATCTTTTGCGCATGGGTTTCCGAAAGCGACCCACCGAACACCGTGAAGTCCTGACTGAACACATAGACCATCCGGCCATTCACCGTGCCCCAGCCCGTGACCACGCCGTCGCCCGCGGGGCGCTCTGCCTCCATGCCGAAGTCGACGCAGCGATGCGCCACGAACATGTCGAACTCTTCGAAAGACCCCTCGTCCAACAAAAGCTCGATCCGTTCGCGCGCGGTCAGTTTGCCCTTGGCATGCTGCGCGTCGATACGGCGCTGGCCACCGCCCTGACGGGCCACGGCGCGGCGCTGTTCCAGCTCTACGAGAATGTCTTTCATGGCAGGCCTCCCCAAAATCGCTGGCACCATATCGCCGCGCAGGGGCAGAACAAAGGGGAATCCCGTAAATTTGCATATGTTCCGCAGATACACCTTTGCTAATTGCAAATCTGCAAACTATTTCCCTTTCCTGCCCACCCTCTTATGCTGGCCAGATCTTTCGCGGAGTTGCCATGTCCCTGCCCATCCCCTTCCTGACCGTCGGCCTTCTTTTGGTGTCCAATGTCTTCATGACCTTCGCATGGTATGGGCATCTGAAGTTCAAAACCGCCGGGATCACCGCTGTGATCCTGATCTCATGGGGGATCGCGCTTTTCGAATATGTGCTGATGGTGCCAGCCAATCGCATCGGCCACGGCCATTTTTCCGCAGCCGAGCTGAAAAGCATCCAAGAGGTCATCACGCTGACAGTTTTTGCCGTTTTTTCAGTATTTTACCTAAAAGAACCTCTGACCTGGAACCACCTTGTCGGCTTCAGCTTCATCGCACTTGGGGCCTTCTTCATCTTCCACAAATGGGCATGACGGCACTCTGGACTCTGCCTGCCCACGGGCGTAGCCCTTTGGGATGCGCGAAAAATCCGTCTTCCTGAACCGCCACACGCCGCCCAAGGTGATAACCCTTGTCCTTTTGGCGGGGCTGTCGGCGCTGACGATGAACATCTTTCTGCCCTCGCTTCCCGGCATGGCGAAATGGTTCGAGGTGCCCTACGCGCTGATGCAGCTTTCGGTGGCGCTTTACCTTGCGCTCTCGGCCGCTTTGCAAATCGTGATCGGCCCGATTTCTGACCGATACGGACGGCGCAAAGTGGTTTTGGGGGCGCTGATCCTGTTTTTGATCGCGACGGTCGGGACGCTGGTCGCGCCCAATGCCGAAACCTTTCTGGTCTTCCGCATGGCCCAAGCCGTGGTCGCCGCCGGCATGGTGCTGTCGCGCGCCATCGTGCGCGACATGGTGGCTGATGCCGAAGCGGCCTCGATGATCGGCTATGTCACCATGGGGATGAGCATCGTGCCGATGATCGGCCCGGTCATCGGCGGGTTTTTGGATGCGGCCTTTGGCTGGCAGGCGAATTTCACCCTGCTGCTGGTGATCGGCCTTGCCGTCACGGCATTGGTCTGGGCCGATCTGGGCGAAACCTCCGAACCGAAAGAGACAAGTTTTGCCGCACAATTGCGGCAATACCCCGGCCTTTTGTCCTCGCGCCGGTTCTGGGGCTATTGCATGGCCGCCGCCTTTTCGTCGGGTTGTTTTTTTGCCTATCTCGGTGGCGCTCCCTATGTCGGAACCGAGGTATTCAAGCTGTCGTCCAAGGAAATCGGGCTGCTCTTTTCGTTGACGGCCATCGGTTACCTGATCGGGAACTTCTTTTCCGGGCGCTATTCGGTGCGGGTTGGCATGAACCGCATGGTGTTGTGGGGCACGGTCATCACCACGATCGGCCTTGTGGCCCTGACCCTGCTAACGCTCACGGGCCTGTCTGGGCCTGTGGTGTTTTTCCTGCTGACCGTTCCGATGGGGATCGGCAACGGATTGTGCCTGCCCAATGCCAATGCGGGGATCCTGTCGGTGCGGCCTGATCTTGCAGGCACCGCCTCGGGTCTTGGGGGCGCGATCATGATCGGGGGCGGTGCGGGCTTGGCGGCGTTGGCGGGGCATCTCTTGGGGCCGGGGTCCAGCGAAATGCCGCTGATCCTGCTGATGCTGGCGTCCTCGGTCGGGGCGATCATCGCGATTTTGCTGGTGATGGCCCGCGCCCGTAGCCTTGGGCTTTCCGGCACTTGACGCCGCTGGTTTGCAAAGCCCACACTGGCTTTGCAAAGGGGGTGTCACATGGCGACACAAAAACTGTACGCGGGGGCAAAGCTGCGCGAATTGCGCGGGCGGCTTGGTCTGACCCAACGTATTTTTGCCGACAAACTCGGCGTCTCCCTGCCCTATCTGAACCAGATGGAGAACAACCACCGCCCGGTGTCTGCCGCTGTCGTGTTGGCCTTGGCGCAAGAATTCGGGCTGGATGTGACCGAACTGACCGTCGGCGAGGGCGAGCGTCTGGTCAGCGACATGCGCGAGGCGCTGGCTGATCCGGTCTTTGCCAAATCCGCCCCACCCTTGGCGGATCTGCGACTGGCGGCCTCCAACGCCCCTGCCCTTGCCCGCGCGTTTCTTGATCTGCACCGCGCCTATCGCCAAAGCCATGAACGGCTCGCCTCTCTGGACGAGGCCTTGGGCCGCGATGACGCCGGTCTGCGCGCCAGCCCCTGGGAGGAAGTGCGCGACTTCTTTCACTATTGCGACAACTATGTGGATGCCATCGACCGGGCGGCCGAACATTTTGCCACCAGCGCAAGCACCGGAAAAGACGTACTGATTACCGCGACAGAAGCCCTGCGCAAGCGTGGGCTGGATGTACAATTTTCCGACACAGGGCTTTTGCGCCATTTTGACAGCAGCGCCCGCCGGCTGGAGCTTTCGGCCCGCGCTGCGGCCCCCACACAGCGCTTTCAACTGCTCTATCAGGTGGCCCTGCAAACCCAGAATGAGCTTTTGGAAGCCACGCTGGATCTTGCGCGATTTACCACGCCCGAGGCCCGCGACATCGCCAAGATCGGCCTTGCGAACTATTTCGCCGGGGCCGCGCTGATGCCCTATCGCGCGTTCCTAGAGGCGGCACAAAAGGCCCGGCACGATCTGGAACGGCTGGCCGACATCTTCGGCGCCTCAATCGAACAGGTCGCGCATCGGCTGTCCACCCTGCAACGACCGGGCGCCAAGGGGATCCCGTTCTTCTTTGTCCGCGTCGATCAGGCGGGCACGATTACCAAGCGTCACTCAGCCACCCGGCTGCAATTTGCCCGCTTTGGCGGCGCTTGCCCCTTGTGGAACGCCCACCGCGCGTTCGAGACGCCGGGGCATTTCCTGCGGCAATTGGCCGAAACGCCGGACGGGGTGCGCTATCTGTGCCTGTCGCGGGATGTGTCGAAACCGGGGGGCGCCTTCCTTGCGCCGGTGCGGCGCTATGCGATTTCGCTTGGCTGCGAGATTACCCATGCCGCAAGTCTGGTCTATTCCGATGGGCTGGACCTGAAGGGTCGGTTTGAGCCCATCGGCATTTCCTGCCGGATCTGTGAGCGCAAGGATTGCCACCAAAGGTCAGTCCCGCCCTTGGAACGTCGACTGCGGGTGGACCCCGACACGCGCGGCCTGTTGCCGTACGATATCGCCGATTGAAAAAGGGGGCCGCGAAGGCCCCCTTTTCCCTATTCTGTCAGCCGATCACTTCAGGTGTTGCCAGATGTGATCCTTCAGATGGCTGCGCTTTTTGCGCAGATGCTCTTCCTCTTCTTCGGACAGAAGATCGAGCCGCGTCTCTGCGCGATGCACCTTTTCGTTCAACGCGTCATACTCGGCCACCAGCTTGGCGAAATGCGCGTCCGTTTCCTTCAAGGCGCTGATCTTGGTTGCCTTTTCCGGAAATTCCAGCGGCAGGGCGTGCGGGGTATGCGACATGCGTGTCTCCTTCGTCTTGTCGCCCCCGAGTTTATCAGGGGCGCAAAAGCTGACTTTGACACGGATCAATTGGCGCGTTTTTTCAGCGCTGGCGCGTCTGCCACTCCTTCGCCATCACCGGTTCAAGGTTCGACTTCGGCAGGCGACGGCCCAAAATGTGATCGGCCGCTTTTTCGCCGGTCATGATCGACGGGCCGTTCAAATTGCCATTGGTCACCTGCGGGAAGATCGAGCTGTCGGCAACGCGCAACCCTTCGACGCCGATCACCCGACATTCGGGGTCAACCACCGCCATCGGGTCATCGGCGCGGCCCATGCGGCAGGTGCCACAGGGGTGATAGGCGCTTTCGACATGCTCTTTCAGGAAGGCATCAAGCTCGGCATCCGATTGCAGCGCCAGACCGGGCTGGATTTCCGATTTTACAAAGGGCTTCATGGCGCCTTGATCGAAAATCTCGCGTGTCAGGCGGATGCAGCGGCGGAATTCGTCCCAGTCGTCGGGGTGCGACATGTAGTTGAACAGGATCTTCGGCGCATCCATCGGATTGGCCGACCGCAGGGTAACCGACCCGCGCGATTTCGACCGCATCGGCCCAACATGCACCTGAAAGCCGTGGCCACCCGCCGCCGCCTTGCCATCATAGCGCACGGCGATCGGCAGGAAGTGGTATTCGATGTCGGGATATTCGATCCCTTCACGGGTGCGGATAAAGGCACAAGCCTCAAACTGGTTGGACGCGCCAAGGCCGGTCTTGGTGAACAACCACTGCGCCCCCACCATCGCCTTGCCCCAAAGATTCCAGTATTTGTACAGCGTCACCGGTTTTGCGGCAGCAAACTGCATATAGATTTCAAGGTGATCTTGCAGGTTGGCCCCGACACCGGGACGGTCGGCCACCACCGGAATTCCATGTTCGGCCAGATGCGCCGCATCGCCAATCCCCGACAGCATCAGGATTTTCGGGCTGTTGATCGACGAGGCTGCAACGATCACTTCCGATCCCGCGCGGATCACCTCATCCTGACCACCCCGGGCAATTTCCACCCCGACAGCGCGACCATTCTCAATCACCACCCGCTTGGCAAAGGCCCGCACCAGTTCCACCCGGCCCGATTTCATCGCCGGACGCAGATAGGCATTGGCGGCGGACCAGCGGCGACCTTTGTAGATCGTCGCCTCCATCGCGCCAAAACCTTCTTGCTGCGCGCCGTTGTAATCGGTGGTCGTCGGATAGCCCGCCTGCTGCCCAGCCTTGATAAAAGCGTTGAACAAGGGGTTCTTGCGCGGCCCGCGGCTGATGTGGAGCGGGCCGTTCTTGCCGCGGAACCCGTCATCGCGGCCCGCGTCATCACGGCCGTGCCAGGTTTCCATGCGCTGGAAATAAGGCAGCACATCGGCGTAAGACCAGCCTTGCGCGCCCATCGCCTCCCATGTGTCGTAATCCTTGGCATGGCCCCGGACATAGACCATGCCATTGATCGACGAAGACCCACCGATCACCTTGCCCCGCGGCGTTGCCAATTGGCGCCCGCCCAAATGCGGTTCAGGTTCGGATTGATAGCCCCAGTCATAAATCCCCATGTTCATAGGATAAGACAGCGCCGCCGGCATCTGGATGAACGGCCCGGCGTCCGAGCCCCCCTGTTCAATCACGAT
>JACCDN011146274.1_pt1 | contig 22628 bp, 29 predicted proteins | sample 7441691 | NCBI WGS metagenome assembly JACCDN01 (sample SAMN15323439, study PRJNA562643) | freshwater metagenome | isolation source: river surface water | place: USA:Blue River Watershed | collected 2017-08-16 | reverse complement strand
CAATGAAACCAATCTGCGCTTCCAGGAAGTACTGGTCGGTTCACTGATCCCACGTCTGCTTACCCCCGCTGAAAACACCGAACTGAATCGTGCTATCCGGGCAGTGTCCCGCATGCCCGTTAATCTGCGTCGTCTATCGATTGTCCGGCAGCAGTTGCAGAATACCTCGGAAGACTGCGTGTCGGCGCATCTGGCCAAGTGGTGTGCCGATGGAGGTGGGCAGCTCGCCTGGGTGCTCGATAACCCGACAGACACGATCAATCTGCACGATGGCCGGATCTTCGGATTCGACGATACCGACTTCATGGAAGACCCGGAGGTTCTGGGACCAGTGACGATGTATCTGCTGCATCTGACGGAATCGTTGCTGGATGGCCGCCGGTTCATCTACGTCATGGCGGAGTTCTGGAAGCGGCTGCAATTGCCCGTCTTCGCGGACTTCGCGGTGAACAAGCAGTACACCATCCGCAAGCAGAATGGGTTTGGCATCTTCGATACCCAGTCACCGGCACAGATCCTCAAAACGCCGCATGTGGCGGCGATGGTCGAACAGAGCGCTACGCAGATCTATCTGCCGAACCCGAGAGCCGACTTCGATGATTATGTGCAGGGCTTCAAACTGACCGAAAAGGAATTCGACACCATCCGGTCGCTGGGCGAAGCATCCCGACAGTTCCTGGTCAAACAGGGCCACCGCTCGGGGGTTGTGCAACTGGAACTGGGCCCCCTGGGGGATCTGCTCGATATCTTCAGTACCTCGCTCGATAACGTCGAGCTGCTGGATGGGGTCCGGGCCGAAGTGGGGGATGCTCCGGAAGCCTGGATGCCGGTTTTGAGGGAACGGCTCCTCGCAAGAAGGCGCCAGCAATGAGACGTCACACGATTGCCTTGGTGTTCGCTATGGCACTGTCCTGTCAGGCACCAGTTCAGGCGCAGGGAATTCCGGTCATCGACGTGGCGAACCTGGAGCAGGCGCTGCAGAACATCGCTGCCTGGCAACGCCAGCTGCAGGCCATGCAACAGCAGTACGATCAGCAGGTCGCCCAGTTCAAGGCGCTGACCGGTGCGCGGGGCTTCGGCGATGTGCTCAATAACCCGCTCCTGCAGAAATACCTGCCGCTGAACTGGCAGCAGGTCTATCAGGGAGTGCGCAGTGGCAATATGTCAGACGTTGCCGCAGCAGCCCGGCAGCAGAACATGATCTATGACTGTCTGGCCCAGCAAGGGCAATCGCAACAGCTCTGTCGGGCGCAGTTAGGCGCCACCTACCAGGTGCGTGACATCTTCCAGAAAGCCTACGACACGGCCGTTGCCCAGTTCGACCGGATTGCCCAGCTACAGAGTCAGATCGGTAAGACCGACGACCCCAAGGGCATTGCCGAACTCCAGGCACGGATCGGGACGGAGCAGTCCGTGCTGCAGAACGCCATGCTCCAGGCGCAACTGGGTCAGCAGCTGGCCGAAGCCGAGAACAAGCTGATCCTGCAGCAGCGTGCCGAGATTGCGCACAAGGCGTATAGCGCAGGTGGTGCCCTGGATACCCAACCCATGAACTACCAGCACTAGGCGGCGATCATGGGTATCCAGTTCAACGGTTTCTCGGCCATCGGCCAATCCTTCGAATCGGCCGTCAGCATCATCAATTCGGTCTCAAGCAGTCTGGCTTCGCTGATAACACCGGTGCTCCTGACCATTGTCGCCATCTGGATCATTGCCTATGGTCTGGCCACGATGCGCGGCGAAGTGCAGCAGCCGATCATGCAGATGGTGGGGCGTTATTACCGTCTGGGTCTTTTCATGGCGTGCGGGTTATCCATGGGGGTCTTCCAGGGGCAGATCGTGCCCGCCGTCATGGATCTGCAAACCAGTCTGGCGGCAGCTGCAGGAAAAAGCATGAACTCCATGAGCGGTCTGTGCTCTGGCAGTGCAACCAACCCGTATGCCATGCTCGATTGCTACGGATCCGCGGCACTGGCACTGGTTGGCGCGTATTTCAATCAGGCCGTGGCCGATGGCACGGCGCTGGCCATTGGTGCGGCGCTGGTCGATGCGGCCTGTGGCCTGGTCATCCTGATCGGTGTCACGTTGTACGGCGTCATCATGGCGCTCGAATTCATCGAAGCCCGTCTGATGCTCTTCCTGACGCTGGCACTCGGCCCGGTCTTCATCGTCTGCGGGGCATTCCCCCGGACGGAAGCCTATTTTGGTAACTGGCTCTCGAAGCTCGCGAATCTGATCATCCACAACACGCTGATCATCGCCTATGTGGCCATGTCGATGGGGATTTTCATGAACAACTTCCAGCCAGTGATCGGCACCGTCATGAATTCTTCCGGCACCGTCACCGGTATCACGGATCTGCTGGGACCGTCCGGTATTTCTCCGACCACCCTGGCGCTGCAGGTTCTGCTCGAAACCTTCGTACTCGGATTGCTCGGTCTGAAGATTCCACATCTGGCTTCCGCGCTGACCAGTGGTGGTTACGGTGGGTCAGGGGCCGTGGGTTTTCTCACCGGTATGGCAGCCCAGGCCATGCGGACCAGGTTACCCCGATCTCTGCCGGGTAGCGGTGGGCAGATCCGTCAGGGTTGATTCACATCAGTTGCAGAGTCACAGCGGTGTTAGCGCACCGGCATAACCGTATCGATAGGAGTGTGTATGTTCCGTATACCCAGAGGCTGGCTCAAACGTCAGTCACCGTCCGGCAAAGTGCCTCAGGAAAACACCGGCACAGAGCAGGGCGAAGGCCATCAACCAACCATTTACGAAGAAGCGGTCTCCTGGGAGAACTCCCGGCAGGAGGCGCTGGAGAAATCCGAGGCACGTGCCTGGTCGATGGTGCGCTGGACCAGTATTCTGGCCTTGCTTGCCATGGGGGCACTGGTCATCCTGGCGCCGTTCTACAAGATCGTGCCGCTCACCTTCGAGGTCGACAAGCTGACCGGTCAGGCGCAGCTGGTGGACCTCACGGGCGCCATGCCCATGACCTCGACCGAGGCGATGGATAAGCACTGGGTCGCCGATTACGTGCGGACACGGGAACGCTTTGTCTGGACGCTGTTGCAGCTGGACTATGACCACACCATGAACCTGTCCGATGAACGGATCGCCCGGGAATACCGGGCAGAATACGAAGGTCCGAATGCGCGGGACAAACGGCTCGGACCGGGAACGGATGAGCGGGTCCGGATTCTGGGGGTGACGCTGCCGCCGAACGAGCCCGGTAAGGCGGTCGTCCGTTTCGAGCGCACGACACGAAGAGATGGGACGGATGTCGATGTCGGCATCTACGTTGCCACACTCTCCTACAAATATCAGCCACCGGCCCTTTTCTCGAAAGAGAGAAACGTGGTCGACAATCCGCTGGGCTTCAAGGTCACCGGTTTTGTGGTGGATCAGGAGCTGAAGAGCAAAGCGCCGGTGAGCAGGGATGCGTCGACAGAGGCGCCTGCGCCCAATCTGCCCGTGCTCCCGGCACAGCCAGGCGTGTGAGGGAGGTGGTGATGAAGCAACGCCGTCAAATAATTACACTGGTACTGGTTGCATGTGCCTTCGTGTCGGGCCTGGTCAACGCGGCCCCGGTCAGATTCCAGCGGATCATGGTGCTGGATTACGATGAGGCGGCTCAGGACAGATCGATCCCGATTCTGACCAAGCGCGGCTTCGTGACCCAGATCGATTTCGGGAAAGGGGAGTCCATCGAGTCGCTCGGGGGCACAGGTCAGGCGGCAGCACTGACCGGGGATGCCGATGGCTGGATTGTCGTTGGCCGCAAAGGGGACCGGCACCTCTATCTCAAGCCAAAGTCCGAGGCCTATCCCAGCAACCTGCTGGTGGTGACCAATCGCTATAACTACGCCTTCGAACTGCGCATCCTGCCCGATGAGTCACGTGCCGATGGCGTGTGGCGTCTTAGCTTCCGTTATCCCAATGACGGGTTGAGCAGTGCCGAAGTTCGTGCCAATCAGGTGGCCTTCGCGCTCGGTGCACCGACCGACAAGCGCAATCTGAAGTACCGGATCGAACTGATCCGGGGCAATGGCGACATTCTCCCGAAGAAGGTCTGGGATGACGGCCGGTTCACCTACATCGCCATGGGGAACAACCGGGAGATCCCGGCCGCATTCAAGCTCGATGGTAACGATGGTGAAAGTACCGTCAACCTCCATACCGAAGGCCAGCTCCTCGTCATTCATGAAGTCGCACGACGTTTCCTTCTGCGGCTCGATCAACAGGAAGTCGGACTCTGGAACGAAGCCTTCGATCCGGACGGAATGGCAAACACGACCGGCACGGCGTCTTCTGACGTCGTGCGGGAAGTGGTCCAGCCTGAAACCACGGCCATGCCTCTGGGGAGTCGGTGATGAACGAACCGCAATTCACACAGAACCCGTTGCCTGAATCGAATGGCACTGAAGGTCGGGGTGGGCCAGCCATCCAGGAACGCCCCTTCTGGTCCAAAGCCTTCGCCGGAAAGGAAAGCTGGCTTCCGGCAACGCTGGTCGGGGTTATCCTCGCGGTGGTGGCCGGGGTCGGCTTCTTCTTCCTGCGGGATGCCCATTTCAGTGACGGTGGTGCCAAGCGCTTTGATACACGGAACCCGGGCAATGCATCGCTCAGGGCATCGCGAGAACTGGGCGCCGCCGGGGATGGTGGCCAGGCGCCGCTGCCACCGATCCAGAAGCTGCCTGATCCGGTGCCGCTGCCGGTCGGGCCGGTGTCGGTACATCCGGTCACGCCGCCCCCTGCGGGAGCCGCGCCACGGAATCGCTTCGATGCGCCTTTGCTACCCAATGAAGGGACAGGAAAGGACGGACAGGGTAGCTATGGGGGTGGGTCTGCCACCATGGTTCAGCCTGTGGCGACCACCACGCCAGCCTCTCAGCAGGGTACTAACGCCGGGACCTTTGACGGCAACCTGAAGTCAGCGCCAACGCCCAGGGCACAGGCAGGCCTGATCGGCAACCGGAATCTGCTGCTGGCCAAAGGCACGCTGCTCGATTGCGTGCTCAATACCGCCATCAATTCGACGATACCGGGCATGGTGTCCTGTACGCTGACGCGCAACGTCTACAGCGACAACGGCAAAGTCCTGTTGCTCGAACGTGGCTCGACCGTCACTGGTGAGTTCGGAGGTCGGGTCAGAACCGGTCAGACCCGGATCTATGTGCTCTGGAACAGGATCAAGACCCCGAAAGGCGTGGTGGTGAATCTCGATTCGCCAGGCTCCGATGCGCTGGGGCGGTCCGGTGTCGATGGCGAAGTCGACAAGCACTGGGGGGAACGGATCGGCAATGCATTCCTGCTTTCACTGATCCAGGATGCCATCGGTTATGCCGCCACACGGGGTAGCAACCAGAACGGTAGCCAGCAGATGTATTTCCAGAATACGCAGCAGACCGGCGACAACATGGCGACCACCATCCTCAAGGATTCGTTGCAGATCCCGCCGACGATTACCAAGAAGCAGGGTGAGCGCGTGGCCATCTTCGTGGCACGGGATCTGGATTTCTCGGCTGTCTATGACCTGATGCCGCAGCCGCCCACCCAACAGACCATCACTCCCCAACCATGAAAAACACCACCGCACTTCTCTTGCTGCTACTGACGCAATCCGCCTACGCCGATGACTGGGGCTGCCAGGTCATGCTCTGCATGTCCAACCCGGCCGGTCCCATGGCGGTGGCCGAATGTGTGCCGCCCATGCAGCGCCTTTATGACGCCATGTCGAAGAAGGGCTTCAAATGGCCGACCTGTGATCTGGCCGGAAAGCCGGATACGCCGAAACCTTTCACCGTCGATCCCAACGCCAGACCGTTCACGACACCAGATGCATCTAACACAGGAGGCAACTGAATGATTGGCGCAATGGAGCTGATCGAGAACACGCTGCGCGGCGACGAAGCGCTACGGGAGTTCGTGAAACCCCTGATGGCGCTGCTTTACCGGCCAGAGACGACCGAGCTCATCATCAATGAACCGGGTGTCGTCTTCGCTGAATCGGATCGGGGCTGGGAGCGCCACGAGTTTCCGCAACTGGATATGGACCATCTGATGCAGATGGCCAAAGCCATAGCCACTCATAGCAAACAGGAGATTTCGGCGCAGCACCCGATTCTGTCGGCCATGCTGCCCACGCATGAACGGGTTCAGATTGTGATGCCACCGGCCGTACCGGTCGGGACCATTTCCTTCTCCGTACGGCGGCCATCGTCGCGTATCCAGACACTGGCTGAATACGAGAGCCAGAAGGTGTTCGAGACGACCCAGTGGCACCTGCCGGAGGCAGAGGTGGAAGGCGTCGGCAAGATGACCGTCCCTGACTCGGATCAGAAGTTGATCAAGCTCCTCAGAGCAAGACGCTTCGCAGACTTTCTGGCGGCAGCCGTGGCGAACCGCCTGAATATCTGCGTGGTCGGCGATACCGGTTCCGGCAAAACAACCCTCATGAAAACCCTCTGCCAGTCGATTCCCGGCTATGAGCGGATCCTCACCATCGAGGACGTGCGGGAACTGTTCATGCCCAATCACGACAATCAGGTGAACCTGCTGTACTCGAAAGGGGGACAGGGGCAGGCGAAGGTGACGCCGGCTGATCTGATTGCCAGCTGTATGCGCATGAAGCCGGATCGGGTGCTGCTGGCCGAACTACGCGGCAGCGAGAGTTATGACTTTCTCAAGCTGTTGACCACAGGCCATAGCGGATCCATCACCAGCTTCCACGCCGAGAGCTGTAGCCGGGCCATTGCCCGGTTCGCCCTGATGGCCAAGGAACATCCCGAGGCGGCCGCCTATGACGATGTGGCGCTGAAGCGGCTGCTCTTCATGACGATGGACGTCATCGCCCATCTCAAGGCGGAGCCAGTTTTTGATGCTGATGGCCTGCAGATCGGCAAGCGCCGGGTCATGACTGAAATCTACTTCGACCCTTATAAACGGCTGGAATTGGCGTATGCGACCTAACCGGTCAGGATGCCATCAGGAGACGCTATGAAGAAAAGTTGCGAAATAGACCTAAATGGGTATAATCAGCCAACGACTGATGCAATCAAGGACCTACGCTGGGTAAGCTCCTCTAAAAAGGATCTTCTGGCGATGCCCGAGGATGTGATTGACCTGTTTGGATTTGCCTTGCATCTGGCCCAAATGGGGAAGAAACACAGCCAGGCGAAGCCTCTCAAAGGTTTTGGTGGTGCCGGTGTTCTGGAAGTCGTTGAAGATCATCTCGGTGATACGTTTCGTGCGGTCTATACCGTTAAGATTGCCGGAGTAGTCTACGTACTTCACTGTTTCCAGAAAAAGTCGAAGCACGGTATTGAAACGCCAAAGCATGACATCGATCTGATCAAGGATCGGCTCAAAATTGCAGTGGCGGATGCCCAGGGAGAGTGACATGGGAATGGTTGAGAAAAGCAGCGGTAACGTTTACGAAGATCTGGGATTGCCCAATGCAGGCGAGATGCAGGTCAAGGCGACTCTTGCCGCAAAAATTGGCGAGATCATCAAACATCGCCATCTGACGCAAGTCGAAGCCTCGGAAATTCTTGGCATTGCCCAACCCAAACTGTCCTGCATGTTACGTGGCCAGTTCCGTGGCATTAGTGAAGCCAAAATGCTTGAATGCCTTAACAAGCTTGGGCGTGATGTTGAGATTGTTATCCGTAAGCCTGCACGCTCGAGAGCGGCTGGACTCACCCGTGTGGTGTTTGCGTAACTCAGCAGCATCTGAATGTTTACCCACCCATGAGGTCTGCGTGTTGACGAACTAGAGAGGGCTGGATTGCTGCTGGTCTCGACAAAGACTCTGCCTGGCCATGGGCGCATGAAAGAGGTGCGTGCTGCCGCATCGCAATTTAATCTTCAGGCAGTGATTTTTTAGATCAGAAGGTATGGGTGGAGATCTGTCATGACAAAAATTGTGAAGACTGTGAAAAGTAAACCCAGAAGTGCCATCATGGAAGCAGTCCATGAAGGGGCAACGGATCTTTTTAGCTTGGGATTTATCGACAAGCGCAGAATGCAGGAGTATGACGCTCTGTGTCTTGAGCCAATCCCGGATTACGATAGCCTGCAGATCAAGCGCATCCGTACGAAGTTGAAGCTCAGCCAACCGGTTTTTGCCGCTGTTTTGAATACCACTCTGTCCACTGTCGTTCAGTGGGAGGGGGGTAAGAAGCATCCGCGCGGGACATCTCTCAAGCTTCTGAATCTGGTTGACCGAAAGGGCTTGGAAGCTGTTCTATGAAACGGTTTCGAACATCCTGTGTGGTGGTGTGGAATGAGTTCATATCGAATCAAGGTTAATCCTAATGACCCATCTTCCATTTCCGAGGGGCGGATAGATTACGCGCGTCTTGATGCGACTACGGAAGAGGAAATCCGTAACCAGGAGGCTCAGGACGCTAACGTAGGGAACGCTCACATTGGCACTACGCTGGATTCCCTGCTTGAAGAAGATGGTGTGTTGGAACAGTCAACAGGCACACCTATGAAACGAACCCGGCTCAAAATCAAAACTACGCGCGAATTCTTTGAACGTGGTCGCCGTATTGCTCAAGCTGCAGACCAAGGTCTTCCTCTGACGGAAGCGTTTCTTCTTGCGCTTGGCGATTCAGCTTCGTTAAAAAATGTCCGTTCAAAGCGCAAACGGAAAAGCAAAATTGTTGAGGCCGTGCATGAATCAGTAAAAGGCTGGCATCTCGGCCGGAGCGGACATCATCTCAGATGAAGACAGACTTCCGCTTCCGACCCAATCCTGACCTTGAGCAAGCCAAATTGGATGGCGGCTTTATTTCGCTAAGCAGCTATTCACCGTATGACCCCAAAAATCTCTGAGCTAACGCCAGCGGTGTTAGATGAACTGCTTCATTTTTCCTCAAGAGCTCATAGGACCAATCCACAAAGCACCGAACTTTGGCAGAGAGGTGCTTTCTTGTTGGATAGACGATGTGTATTGGTCGAGGCTCAAAGTGCCAGCTTGGCAGGACGGGGACAAGCTGGCCAGTACCAACATAAGCCTCCACGGCGAACGGCGCAGCAGGGCAAATGCCTGTTCCAGCAAGACATGCTGCGATGGCAACGTCTGGGTCTTCGAATTGCACTGACTCAGTTGCTTGGAGCAATACGCTACGCTCACCATTCTCCAACTGCCACGCCAGTCTGCCGCCACCACGTGGGCTAAACCATGTCATGCGCTGATGGTTAGGCAGGTCTTCTGGTTCCATTATTGGTTCAGTATTTTCCAGAAATACAGGCGATGCATAGAGACCTATCGTGACGTCTGCCACATGCCTTGCAACCATCGCCGAATCCTCAAGACTTCCTCCACGGATAGCGCAATCAATACCGTCCTCCAGCAGATTGCTCACTCGGTCGCTGCTACCTAGACGTACTGCCAGATTTGGATACAAGGCTTGAAACTCGTGCATATGGGGCGCAATGACCCAACGCGCAATCGAAGTCAGTACATCCACATGAATGCTGCCGGTAGGCGTGCTCTCACTTGCTTTCAGCGCATCTTCAACTTCCGTGATGTCGAGAAGGATTTGGCGGCAGCGCTCCAGATAAACCTCGCCATCCTTGGTCAAGCTCAACGCTCGCGTGCTGCGCTGAAGTAAACGAACCCCCAGCGCCGCCTCCAGGTCGGAAATGCGCTGTGACACGCGAGCTTTAGGCAAATCGAGGGATTCGGCGGCTCGCGTGAAGCTACCAGTATCGACTACGGCAACAAAAGTTGCCATTGCACTAAGTTTGTCCATTTGTTCGCAATTATTGAACGGTTAGTCTTTGTGTTGAGTATTTATCACGATTATCGGCCAAATTAACATGCGAAGCACCAAACAACTACTCAGTCGAGGTAATCACCATGTTGAAATCGTTCATCGCAGCACTTTCTTTCGCAACCGCGACGTCTATTGCATTTGCCAGCGACCTTCCGCGCACCCCTTAAGAAACGGCAAAGGCTTTCGAGAAGCACTTCAATTCGGCAAACGTCGATGCATTGCTCGCGTTGTACGCTCCAGGCGCCGTCTTCGTCCCTGCTGCGGGTGTGCAATTGAATACGCGAGAGCAAATCAAAGGGGCTCTGCAACAGTTCATGGGCGCCAAGCTTCCTATCAAGGTAACCGTCCGCCAGGTCTACCAAGGCCAGGATACGGCCATCATCGTTTCCGACTGGACGATGGAAGGCAATGGCCCGGATGGGAAACCCATCTCGCTCGCTGGGACTGGTGCCGATGTGGTTCAGAAGCGAGCCGATGGTACTTGGCTCTATACCATTGATAACCCGTTTGGCGTTGCTCGCGCGCAATAAGCACTACGCCGGTCACGACAAGCTTTAGACCCGCCAACTGGAGACTTAAATCATGTTGAATTGCGACGCCGAAACGGGGGTATGCAGCCTGCCCGAAACGTCCGATAACACAGCATCGCATCTGCCTGCATCTACGGTCGTGCCAGCCGTCCGCTACATCGGTGACCCGATGTGTTCCTGGTGCTGGGGGATTTCTCCTGCACTGAAAGAAGTAGCCACCTATTGCCAGAAGCATGGCCTTGATTTCAGCGTGCACGTTGGTGGTTTGCGACCAGGTGGCGGTGACGCATGGAATTCGTCGTTCAAAGCTTTTTTGCGCCATGAATGGGAGAACATTCACCGTGTAACTGGCCAACCGTTCGGCTTTACTATTCTCGACGAAGCCGAGTTCAACTATGACACTGAGCCGGCATGCCGTGCAGTAGTCACGATGAGCCAATTACAGGAGAGTAATCAGGTTCTACTGGCATTTTTCTCGGGTATTCAACGGCGCTTTTATGTCGATGGAGCGGACCCCAAGCAACCCACGTTTTACCAGGCACTATGTGCTGAGGCGGGTGTGAGCTATGAGGATTTCCTCAAGGTCTTTCAGTCATCGGAAGTCAAAGTTGCCACCACTCAGGAATTTCAGCGCTGTCGGAGTTGGGGCATCCGAGGCTTCCCGAGCATCGTGCTGGAGGTCAATGGCCAGGTTACCCATTTGGCTTCGGGTTACACGACCGCCACCACACTCATTGAAAAAATCGAATCGGTTCTTAGCAATTCATCAATATCCTCATAAGGAGAGAACAATGCCCTACCTGTTGCAAGTTGATTTCCAGTACCAAGGCCCTTGGGGTGATGGGATGACTGCCGCTTTGCGCGGTTTGGCCGAGTCGATTGCCAATGAACCGGGCCTAATTTGGAAAATTTGGACTGAGAACCAGGCTGCTGGCGAAGCTGGTGGGATTTATCTCTTCAAGGATGTGCCAAGCGCGGAAGCCTACTTGGCCATGCATACCGCACGCTTGATGAGCTTTGGCGTGCAGAGGGTGAATGGCAAGATTTTTGAGGTGAACGACGCACTTTCATTGATTGACCGGGCGCCGCTTTAACTACTTCGATGCCTGCTTTAGCTGATATTGCAGGCATCCTTTGTGATTGTCCGCTGTCTTGCAAATTGCTGACCGTGCAGGCTTGCTTGCCAACTGTCCGCTTCTGGCCGGAAACTGACTGTTTGTCCAGGCTTAATCCATGACTGCTCTGGCCGATGAGCGGGCATTCCTTGATTGGCATTTCTACACAGATTTTATGGTCAGGTACCACCACATCACCTGTTGCACATACGCCTGTGTTTCCCGATAGGGCGGAATTCCCCGATATTTCAGAACGGCACCCGGGCCGGCGTTATACGCGGCCAGCGCCAGACGCCAGTCGCCAAACCGCTGCATCATCTTCTGCAAGTAACGTGTACCTGTCTGAACATTGACCGTGTCTGACAGCAGATAGGTCATGTCGTCGATGCCCATATCTCTGGCCGCGACTGGGGTTATCTGCATCGGGCCGATCCCGCCACGGTCTGCGAGCTTCAAGTGAGCGTAGCTCGATTCAACAGCAATCACGGCCAGGATCAGCGCCGGATCAATGCCTGCGTCTCGTGCCAATTGCGGGACATAGGCATGCTGGGATTCGAACCGGACAATCTGGGATGTACAAGCCACTGACTGAACGCGATTACCCAGGAGGCAATCAGAAAGCGATGACGTCTGTGTCCATCCGGGCAGGGCAATCACGCAGCCGATAAGCGCTACCCATAACCGGCGCATAGTTTGTCAGGTTGCGGCTTGGAAGCGCCGTCTTGAACCTGTGTCCGGATTCACCGACCAGCTGAACCCCGTTTTGCATTGGATCAGGACATTCCCGTCCTCAATCGTGGCTGACTCGGCCCCCGGTACCGAAATCTGACGAATGACCCCGGTGCTCTCCTTCAGGAGGTAGACGGAATCTTCTCGGGGACAGATGCGCTGAATAATCCAAGCCATGTTCTGGATTATCTCAGATGAAGGGGTGTTGTTTAATCATCCAGCCAGTCTTCATGCTTCAGCGGTTTCTGTCCGAGATCCCAGACCATCGACCGGTATTCGATATCGAACCATTCACGGAAGAGCTTCAGACTCAACTTCTGTGGCCACAGCGTATCGTCGATAATCCACTGGCCAAGTTCGAATTCGAAGAAATCACGCCAGCGTTTTTCAACCCAGGCGACAGCATCCTGCCGTGATTCAATGACCTCATCGTTGGGAATCAGGAACATGTCACCGTGCTCATCCAGAGGGTCAAAAACGTTGCCCCCCTTAACGTCGAGCAGGGCATCGACCGAATTCAGCCAGTCGATGACAGGCTGCTTTGGCTTCAGGGTGATCGAACCCCGGTTCACGGTATAGCGGATTTCGAATGCCAAGATTTATCTCCTTTGGGCGCAGTCAGGCTGAGGTTTGACTCAGAATAGTGTCGTCATGGCTATAGGCTGGGCTGCAACAACATAACAGCACGAGCACGTCTGAACCGATGTTCTCAATGCAATGCTCGGCTCCAGGCTCAATACAGATCGTATCGCCCACAAACACTTCAAAAGTTTGATCGCCCAGATGCATGAGGCCATGGCCCCGGGTGATGTGATAAAGCTCTTCCGTGACGAGGTGCTTATGTCTCAGCGTCTTACCGCCAAGCGGCACAGTCGCCTCGGCAAGGCTCTGGTTTTTATTGCCCTGAACGTTGGGATGCATCAGTTCACGGATTTCCGAACCATCCTTCGTGATGTAGGGCATTACGCTGGTGTAGGGTTGGCGCATATCAACACTTGGCCGGTTCGTTGAAATGGATTGCCAGCCAGACGGTGGGCTGATTCTGATCGGTATGGGTAACGCGATGCTTTTGCCCAGACTTGATCAGCAGATGATCGCCAGGAACCAACTTCACCATTTGGCCTTCCACATTCAGTTCTGAGGAGCCCTGGAGTAGTAACACCCACTCATCCCATGTCTGGTTGTACCAGAATTCGTCAGGACTGCTCTGGCCATACGACACGATCCGTTCAATCCTGCAGTGTGGGTGATCAAGCAGGGTAGAAAACAGTTCCTGGCTGGACTGTTCCGGGATGTCCGCAAAAAGATTGGCGAGGCTTTTCATTCTGAAAATTCTAGGCGATTTTTACCGGTTTTCGACCAATACCCAGGAATGGCCCATTTACAACGGATTGGCCGCAACTGGCAGTAGTGAATTGATTGGTGGCTCCTGCTGCACCAGTTACAATCGCAAAAGCCAGTAAATATAAAGGATTTGAGACATGTCGAAAGCACCTGCCTACGCACGATTCATCCATACGATGACAGCGCTCAGGAAAGAACTTGCCGACCCCGAGTTTGAAGGCTGTGATGAAATTCTTTCGCACATAGCCGTCAGGGAATCAGAGGGCAAGGCTGTCAAAATTACCGAGCTGGTTCAGTCGCTTCAGTTCGGAACGGGTCCCACCGTACACCGTAAGGTGACGACACTGGCCGAGCGTGGACTCATCGGCATTACCCAGAGCAAGGCAGATGGCCGTGCAAAGAACCTGTCTCTGACCGCTGCTGCGATGAATCATCTGAAAGAACGTACACGGTTGCTCAAGCAAAGCCTTGAGGGTTGAGCGCCGGGGGCGCACCCGGATACTGATAACGTAATACACTCCTGTCAGGTGTTAGCGCACCGTCTGATAGGAGTCTGATATGCTGCAGAAAATCGCGGCCACGCAGTGGCGCGTGCTTTTTGTGGTGGTGGCTTTGTCCGTCACCATCCCCTTTATCCTGTGGTTCGCCGGTATGTTCTGGCTGGCGGCTATTCACCGGAACCCGCTGGGTGCAGACCTCTGGACCTTGCTGGATGCCTGGGGCAAGGTTGCAGATGGGATCTATCCCCGGGTTGAGCAGGATCGGCTGATCCGCTCCCTGTTCTACGCCAGCCTGCTGGTGTACTTCGTGCCGCTGTATGTTGTGTTGAACGGCATGCTCCAGAAGCACCGCAGGGCGCTGCATGGCAGTGCCCGTTGGGCGAACGACAAGGAAATCCGCAACGCCAGCCTTGTGCAGGATGACGGTATCGTGATCGGCAAGCACAAGGGAGAAATACTGCGCTTTCCCGGTCAGCAGTTTGTGCTGCTGGCAGCACCCACCCGATCAGGGAAAGGGGTCGGGGTCGTCATCCCTAATCTGCTGACCTATACCGGTTCGGTGGTGGTGCTCGACATCAAACAGGAAAACTACCACATCACCGCCGGATACCGGAGGGAGGTTCTCGGGCAGGAGACCTGGCTATTCAATCCCTTTGCCGAAGACAGGGAGCAGGACACCGGACGACCCGCTCCCAGAACGCACCGGTACAACCCACTCTCCAGCATTACCGATGGTGTCTTCCGGGTCGGGGATATTCTGGCGATTGGTAACGCCATCTGGCCCACCGGTGGCAAGGATGCCTTCTGGAACGACAATGCCCGAAACCTGTTTCTGGCCATTGTGCTGTTTCTCTGTGAAGTTCGGGATCGCAGGCTCAAGGACGAATCTCTGCCGGACTACCCAGTGACCATGGGGGAAGTCTTGCGCCAATCCTCCGGCCGTGGAACAGGGCAGACCGTCAAGAAATACCTGCAAACGCTGGTAGAGACGTACCCCTGGCTATCCTCGGAATGTCTGGATGCCATGGCTAACTTTCTGTCGGCATCTGACGATGTGCTGGCATCGATTCTCAGCACCTTCAATGCGCCGCTCACGATCTGGCGTAATCCGATTGTCGATGCCGCTACCAGCCAGAACGACTTTGATCTGGCCGATGTCCGGACCCGGCCAATGTCGGTCTATATCGGCATAACGCCGGACCATCTGGAAGACGCCAAACTGCTCGTTAACCTGGTGTTCAGTCAGTTGGTAAATCTCAACACCAAGCAACTGCCGCAGGACAACCCGCAACGCTACCGGTATCGCTGCCTGTTGCTCATGGATGAATTCACGGCTATCGGCAAGGTCAACATCCTCGCCAAAGCTGTCAGCTACATCGCGGGCTACAATCTGCGCCTGTTACCGATCATTCAGTCGCTCTCCCAGCTGGAATCGGTCTACGGTCGTGAAGATGCGCGCACCTTCGTGACCAACCACGCCATGCAGATCCTGTTTGCGCCAAGGGAACAGAAAGACGCCAACGAATATTCCGAGATGCTGGGTACGTTTACCGAGAAGGGGATCAGCGAAAGCCGCTCCAAACAGATCCTTGATCCCAAAGGCTCCAGCGAAAGTATCTCGGACCAGAAACGCGCACTCATGCTGCCCCAGGAACTCAAGGAACTGGGCCAGTGGAAAGAGGTCGTCCTACTCGAAAACACCAAACCCATTCTCTGCGACAAGATCCGTTATTACGATGATCCAGCCTTCAGCAGCCGGGTCATGCAACCACCGGTTGTACCACCCCTGGATATTGATCTCTTCGTCGCCAAGTCCCAGAACCGGATACGACCATTGCAGGATAGCGATGTGACAAGTGATGGGTCGGATCTATCCGATGTGCCGCCGGAGCATCTGCTCCTGATGGAGGCAGACATTGAGTTACCGCCGCCCGAAGATGAGGCGGGTGCCTATGAATTCGTCACCCAGTGCTATCAGGAGCAACTGGGTGTGAGTGTTGCGGAAATGAACGCCCTGGTAGAGAAGACGGCACCAACCCCGGAGAGTTCCGTACCGGAACTGAGCCAGTGGTTACTGAATGGGCTGGAATTCTTCAAGGTTATCGAAGGCGGGGAGGTCGCGGAAGGTGGTTCGGCGCGGCATGATCCGGTTGATCTGGATATAGTGAACCGGGCATTTTCAACGTTGTAGGACTGCCAAAACGCTACCTGTAGGTATCTATCCGATGTTCGATTAAAACCTATGGGTTCTATATAGCTTGGTTTTATGGAAGGTACGAAGCTTAGCGACGGACAATTCGATAAGAAATGGACAAAACCTTAATTAATCGACTATTATTTGGACGTTCTTGAGGGGTGGCCAATGTCAATCAAGCAGAAAACAGACACAGCACTGCCTGAAATCATTTTTACCGGAACCGGGGATGCGGCTTCAAATCGTCGCGTTCTCCGGATGGCACAGGATAAGAAGCTTCGGAAACTCTATCAAGGGGTCTATACCAGCAACCTTGAAAGCCCAGCCGAGTCTATCGTAACCCGATACTGGGCAGACATAGTCAGCCACCTTCTGCCTGATGGGGTTGTCAGTTATCGGAGTGGGTTCGATACAAAACCGGTGGACGCTTGCATCTACATTACGCGTGGAAAGACGCCTCGTACAGTCGAACTGCCTGGGCTCACAGTGAAAGTTATCCCTGGCTCAGGTGCAGTCGAAGGAGATGTTCCTTACAAGAAGCTATTTCTTGCCGGTCAATCCAGATGGCTACTTGAAAATCTGGCAACAGGTCGTGGTGTCAGTGAGCGAATCATTCCACAGGAAATGCTTGAAAGCGAACTGGATAAGATTCTGTCCATCCGTGGTGAATACCGGTTTAACGAGCTACGGGATAACTGCCGTAAGTTGGCGGACATTCTCGACCGCAAGAAAGAGTTTGCCCGGCTTGATGCGCTGATGGGGGCTCTGCTCGGTACGCATGAAAGCAAGAAGCTCCGCAGTCATCAGGCCATTGCCCGTGCCGCTGGGCGACCCTATGACCCGGCTAGACTGGAACTGTTTGATGCCCTGTTCAGCTGTCTCCGTACAGAGGCGCTTCCTGAGATACAAGATACAGCGAACGCAGGTCTCGCACGGGAAAATTTTGCATTCTTCGAAGCTTACTTCTCGAACTATATCGAAGGCACAACCTTCCTAGTGAGTGAGGCAGAGGAAATCGTTTTTGAAGGGCGGGTCATTCCGAACCGGCAAGAAGATTCGCACGATGTTTTAGGTACATTCCAAGCCGTGATACAGCATCCCTGGCGTGATGAACCGGCAAAAACGGCGGACGGGTTTTTACGTTGGCTAAAAAGCGTCAATGCATTAGTGATGCGATCCCGCATTGATAAAAATCCGGGTGAGTGGAAAGACCAGAACAATCAGGCCGGCGCAACTTTATTCGTGCCGTATCAGCTTGTCCAAGGCACATTGCGCGAAGGTTTTGAACGCATCAACGCATTATCAGATCCGATGGCGCGCGCATTGATGACCATGTTTGTTGTTTCAGAAGTGCACCCCTTCAGAGATGGCAATGGGCGAACTGCCCGACTAGCCATGAATTGCGTGCTGAGTTCGGCTAACCGTTCACGCATTATCGTTCCTACCGTTTATCGGGAAGACTACCTTCTCCCCCTGAAAAGCCTGTCAAATCATGCTGACCCAACGCCTTATTTGCGTGCGATGACAAGGATTCAGACGTGGACCGCAGCATTTGATTACACGCAACCTCGGCAAGCGCTCTATGAAGAATTAAAAAGCTGCAACGCTTTTGAAGAGGACCTTCGTAACTATAGGCTCATATTTCCGACTTAGTGAATACCAGACGGCAATGGTGTGCAATGCACCTTTGAATCTGATACGATCATTATCGAGTGTTAGCGCACTCGACTTTCCCTGATAGGAGCCAGACATGAAGTATCTTTGTACCCTGCCGTCAGAAGGCTGGTGACCCCGTTTCCATTCAACCGCAAAGCTCGCATGAGACTTTGTGGTTTGCGTTCGCCTATACATTCACATTCTGAGCAAGACGGGAGCTGACACCCGACCAAACGGGGGCATTTAGCGGTGCCCATGATAGGAGCACACCCATGGACGATAACCGTTCGGGGGAGAATCCCCCATCGGCGGCGGAGAACCCGTCACCACCGAAAACCGGAAAGCCGGGTAAACCCGACTACCGGACAGAACTGACCAATCGGATCATCGAGCATCTGGAGAAGGGCACCGCCCCGTGGCAGAAGCCCTGGGACGGCCGGGCCCCACAGTTGCCGATCAATGCCGTTACGGGAAAACCCTATAACGGCTGCAACTCGATCTGGCTAACCATGCAGGGCTACAACGACCCGCGCTGGGCAACCTACAAACAGGCCACCGAGCTTGGCTGGCAGGTGCGCAAGGGACAGAAGTCTTCCATGATCGAATACTGGAAGACGCATGACGAACAGATCAGAACCGATGACAAGGGAAAGCCCATCCTCGGTGAAGACGGCAAGCCGCAGAAGGTACGCGTCAAACTGGACTGGCCACGGGTTTACCGGGCACTGGTGTTCAACGCAGCGCAGATGGACAACGTCCCGCCGCTGGAAACCACCGAACCCAAATACGAGTGGAATCCGGTAGACAAGGCCGAAGAGATTATTCAGAAGTCCGGTGCCGTTATCTATCACGACGAACTGGACCAGGCCTATTACGCGCCGCACTCCGACGACATCCATCTGCCGGATCAAACCCAGTTCAGGAGTGAATCGCTCTACTACGGCACCGTGCTGCATGAACTCGGGCACTGGACCGGGCATCCATCACGACTCAACCGTGACTTGTCCGGTTCCTTCGGGACTGAAAGCTATGCCAAGGAAGAACTCAGAGCCGAGCTGGCCAGCTACTTCCTGTCAGCCCAGATCGGTATTGCCCATGACCCGGGTCGGCACGCCAGTTATGTAGAGAACTGGATCCAGGCGTTGCGGAACGACCCCAATGAAATCTTCCGTGCCTCACGCGATGCCGAACGGATGACCCAGTACGTCATGGAAGTCGATCTCAACCGGGAACGAACCCTGCATGAAGATCCCGCGTTCAAACCCAAACCCAACCCGCAAGCCGTGCTTGAAGAAGGAGTCTTCGCCATGGAAAAGAATCCACCCACCAATACCAACCCCGAAGTTACACCGCTGCAACCTCCGACGGTCCCCAAACCCGCCAGAACCGGCGAACCGATCTATGACCTAGCGTCAGTGCCCGAAGGGGTGAAGCTGCTCGCCAAAGAGCAATTCGGTCAGCGGGTCGAACTCTATACCCCGCGTGAAAACGGTGGGCCCTACAAAGGAGAGATCGTGAACACACCGACTCACCTGTTGCAGGAGGTCGGGCCGCGCGCCGTCGTCATTCACGACAAGGCCCATGTGCAACTGGCCTCTAAAACGCTTGCCCTGCGCGATCAGGAGCATCGGCTGAATAACACCGATGTCCAGATCCACTACAACGGCAAAGACGGCAAGGCCTACCCGCTGGATCGTCAGAAGGACACTCTGGATCGGGCTATGGGTTCACTCAAGAAGTCAGCCAGCGAACTCGGCTACAGCAAGGACTTCATGGCGCAACTCGATACCGCCCAGGAAAAAACCATCGAACGCTTGCGTGCGCTCCGGCAGGGACCGGCAACGCCCAAAGTCGCCACGCCCGACTCACAGGACGCTGTTAAGCCCGCAAGGAGCCGCAAATGAGCACCCACGAAGAAACTTTGATCCATCAGGTCGAAGGATCCGAATACGTGCCTTACCCAACCGACATCAGCCCGGAAGAACTGGCCACCGCCTTTACTGAAACCGCCATGAGCGAAGCCGATGCCCTGCAATCCATCGTCGACGCCATGAACCACGCCATCTGAATCTGAGGAGGCCACCATGCCGGATCGGAACAGCGCACCTACCCGCGTCAATGACAACGGGATCGAGAGCACAATCCGGGATCGCTACGCCCGGTCGGTGCTGGATCCGGCAAACTCTCCGGAACTTGTACGCAAGCGCTATCTGGCAGAAGCCGGGCAATACTACTTCCGGGATCGTAATAACGCCCTGGCATTCGAAGACAAGGGCGCACGAATTGCAACCCGGAATGAAGATCCGGTCGTGGCGGCATCAATGATAGAGCTGGCGATTGCCAAGGGCTGGAAGGAACTCAAGGTCTCCGGGTCGGAATCTTTCCGCCGATCCGTCTGGCTGGAAGCCTCCAGACGGGGCATGGCGGTTCGAGGCTATGAACCGAAACCGCAAGATGAATTGCAGTTGCAGGAGATGAAGGTGCTTGCGCGGAAACCAGCCCCAACACAGCAGATCGGGCCGGAGCGTGCCAGAGCATTTACAGAGCAAACGCAGGAAGACGCCCTGAAGATCTATCCCGAGCTGCAGAAAGCGTATGCAGGTCGATCCTCAATCTATCAGTGGATCGACACCAACATTCCCGACCCGAAAAAGCAGGTCGAACTCAAGGCCACGATTGATCGCGGCATGGCCGAACGCCTAACGAAAGGCGAAATCCCCAGCGTGGTGGTGTTGCCCGAATCCAGAGTACTCGAACCCAGCCAGGCAAGTGCCATCCATAAACAGGCCATCGTCATGGGGGCGGTTGCCAAGGCCAGAGGGCAATCCCCGACAGCCGTCAGGATTGTCATTGCCGCCGCCGAACGCATCGGCCGGCACTTGGCCGATAAAGGCGTCTGGATACCGGAACCGATGGTCTATGACCGGAATGCACCGCCCCGAATCAATCCATCGCTGGCGCGGGATGAATCCGGGAAACCGCAAATTCAGCGTCAGCCAAAAATCCGGGTACGGCGATAACCTGTGGCGAAGGATTCATCAGGTTCGGTGACAGTCCGTCTGGGCTCCTTGCGCGAGCCGCTGGCAATTTATTGTGCGACGTCAGGCATCAGCACCAGTGATGCAATTCGTGAATTGCTTAGTAGAAATCTGCTCGCACTACCGGCATCGGTAATGCCGATCAACATTGATGACGAATCCGAACCAAGAGTCCGGCTGGAACTGCGTCTCACACCTAAAGAGCATGCGGCTGTTCAGGTCCGTGTTATGACTGAAGGGTTTACTTCAGCCAATCGTTGGGTCGTCTCCCTGATCCGTGCCAACCTCCAGAAAGAGCCGGAGTTCGGTGAAACCGGGCTGGATGCGCTGCATGAATCGAACCGTCTCCTGGCACCACTGGCGCGCAACCTGAATCAGCTTGCCCGTGATATACGACAGAACGGTATTCACGTGCCCGCCTACCGCTTCCAGATTCTTGAGAATCTACAGAAGGCAATCTCGGCTCATACAAAGGTCATTGCCACGGTTATCAGCAGAAACGTGGGACGCTGGCGCTCCGAATAACATGGCCCGCAAGTACGAAGACGAAATTGCCCACTGGGCAGAAAAGCTCTTTTATCCGGTCTCGCTGAAGGGCAAGGTCCCCAAAAAAGACACAACGAGCAGGAAGCTCGGTGCCACTTCTGTAAAAGCATTCACCTCCCACGCCAGAGTCCGGGCGCAGATTGCACGCACCACGCGGCGCACCCCTGAAGTCATGGTCAAAATCACCAACCGGCTCGGGGCCGGGAAGGGCATGGCCGCTATCCGGGAGCATCTGGCTTACATCAGCCGCAACGGCAAGCTTGATCTTGAAACCGATACGGGTGAACGCCTCATCGACAAGGAAGCCATTGCAGAATACGCTCATGAACTGAAATATCAGGTTCGTGGCCGTGCGCTACCGGAAATCAGCAACCGGCGAGAAGCCTTCAACATCATTCTGTCCATGCCGGCCGGAACACCGCCTGACAAGGTTCGCGAAGCGGCCAGAGCATTCCTGGAAGCGGAATTCGGTGGTAAACACCGTTACTGTTTTACGCTGCATACCGATACCGACAAGCCGCATGTGCACGCCTGTGTGCTGGCTGCACCGCTCAGGAAGGGTAAACGACTGAATCCGCGCAAGGCAGATCTGCAGCGTTGGCGCGAAGGGTTTGCCGGGCAGCTTAGACACATCGGTATCGATGCAAATGCCACGCCACGAAGAACCCGTGGCGCAACCGGCAAATCAATCAGTCAGTCGGGGCATCATGTTCGGAGGAAACAGCCGTTCCTGTATCAAATACTCGAACAAACCGTGGTGTGGCCCAATGTTTATAAGGACACACGGGATGCCTGGCAGCGGCTGGCAAGGTCCATGAAACAGTCCTCTTCAGCACGGGATCAGCAGTTGGCTGCAGAGATAGAACGATTCGTTTCCGGCAAAGAGCCGGATGTCCCGAAGAAGCGTTAGTTCCTGACCCTCAGCGGCTCAAGCAGGTACGAGAGTCCATTGTGGTCAATCTCATGCATGAGCTGTAAAAGCTTGCCGATTTCACCGGGAGGAAATCCTTCACGGGCGAACCAGTTCAGATAATTGCCCGGTAGATCGGCAATCACAGTCCCTTGGTGCTTGCCAAAGGGCATTTCGCGCGTGAGAAGCAGGCGGAGATCTTCGGGGTTCATGAGAGGGATTTTGCCATGAAGCCCTTGATATGGCCTTAGGGCTATACCTGACAAAAGTTGAAGGTTTTGTAT
>JACCDN010424389.1_pt1 | contig 22628 bp, 17 predicted proteins | sample 7441691 | NCBI WGS metagenome assembly JACCDN01 (sample SAMN15323439, study PRJNA562643) | freshwater metagenome | isolation source: river surface water | place: USA:Blue River Watershed | collected 2017-08-16 | reverse complement strand
TTATGAAGCTATTGCCGGTTATTTTTGAGCGAAATAAGACGGATTTTGGAGCCATAGCAGGGCACTATGGTGAAAAAATTCAACGAAATTGCAGCCAAAAAGAACCAAAAGAGCAAGATAAAATAAAGTTTAGAAAAGCTCAATATTCACTATTAGCCAATGGATATTAAACATAGTTTCTTTGAACGTTTTTCAAATAAAGCCACGGCTTTTACGGGTAGCTCAATAGGTTTGATTTGTGCATTGATGATTGTGCTAATTTGGGGGATAACGGGGCCCCTTTTTCATTTTTCGGATGATTGGCAATTGGTAATTAATACGGGTACCAATGTTATCACCTTTGTTATGGTATTCCTTATTCAGCGATCGCAAAATAAGGATTCTAAAGCAATGCAGCTTAAGTTGAATGAACTTATTGCGGCTAATGATAAGGCAAGCAATCGTATGGTGGATATTGAAGATTTAACAGAGGGGGAGTTAGATGAACTTCGTGATTTTTATAAACGTTTGGCTATTCTTGCTGGACAAGAGGACGATATTCATCGATCGCATTCTATTGATGCGGCTAAAGAAATTCATTTGGCTAAGAAGCAGTATTCGCGCGCGCTGAATGAGAATCGGATGAAGATGGGAAGTAATGAAGTGTGAAAATAAGATGCATCATGTATCTGATTATTCGATTAAGCCCCTATATTTGCAAAATATAAAAAACGAAAGGCCCAGGTGGCGAAATTGGTATACGCACCATCTTGAGGGGGTGGCGTTCGAAAGGACATACGAGTTCGAATCTCGTTCTGGGCACTTTTACCCCCCCCCCCCATTTTTATGTAGCCATTTTGCTACTATTTTTTTCGTAGAAGTCGGTCAAGTCCTTCAACAGCAGCAGCACCAAGTATAAAACCTATTCCTGCCGTTATTAAACTTAGCAAGACAAATAGTATATCTCCAGTGTACTCTTTCATTTTATGCATGCTCATTGGCTGAATATCCTTCATTTCCAACAATTGTGATTTCTTCATTTTTATCTGTAATTCAATTTATTAATGACGAGATTTCTTGTTCTTTGAAAGAATCGAAGCATTATAAGGGATAAAATAAAAAGTACAATATATACTACCATCATATTTTTCTACTAAAAAAATGTACGAATTAACGAAACGGTTCCTGCTCCTATAAGAAAGCCTTGTATACTTCCAATAAAAACTGCTGTTAGTATCACTATTGAAATCGGCTCGCCTCCACTGTATTCCTTCATTTTATGCATGCTCATTGGTTGAACATTTTTCATTTCTAATAATTGCGATTCTTTCATTTCTATAGGTGTTATTGACGATTAAATTTTTAGTATTTAGGTTCCGTTTATTACATGGAAGTGCATTAAAACTTATGCTTTATAAATAAGGTATATAGGTGACTTAAAATTCTAATTTGTTTTGCCAAGTAGAACCTCTTGGTCTTTACACTGCAGTGTATGTCAGCCGAGTACACTACCCAATTGTTAATACTAGCCCATCGTAGGCTAGTTCGATTCCTTCGGGAAGTTCTTGAGATACGTCTGCATGTTTGCCCATTTTATGGCTCAAGTGGGTGAAATAAGTTTTTGGGGCCGCTATTTCTTTTGAAAAGGCAATGGCTTCATCTAGGGTAAAATGAGAAATATGCTTGTCTTTTTGAAGTGCATTAACAACCAGTATTTCTGAACCTCTGATTTTCATTTTCTCCTCTTCAGACACCGTTTTGGCATCAGTGATATAGGTGAAGTTAGCTATTCGAAATCCCAACACAGGGAGCTTAAAATGCATGACTTCAATAGGCTGTATCTCAATATCTCCAATGTTAAAAGGGCTATTGGTGATCTCATGCAAGTGCACTAGAGGCACACCTGGATACTTGATGTGAGAAAAAATGTAGACAAACTCCCTTTTTAAAGCTTCTTGAACACGTTTATGCGCATAGATATCAATCTCTGATTGTTGTTTGTGGTTAAAGGCTCTGATGTCATCCATGCCAGCTACATGGTCTTTATGCTCATGGGTGAATACGATTGCATCAAGTTGTTTGACTTGAGCTCTGAGCATTTGATATCGAAAATCTGGTCCAGAATCAACGACGATTACCTTTCCTTGGTTTTCAATTAAAATAGAAGCTCTTAATCGTTTGTCTCGGGTATCATTTGATGTACAAACAGCACAATTGCATGCGATGACAGGAATTCCCTGTGAAGTTCCACTGCCTAAGAATGTGATTTTCATTAAAATACTTCTTTATGCTGTTCTTTAGGTTCAGAATAGATTTGCTTTAAGAGTTGAACAAATTGTTGTTGTTTACTACTAAGTGAGAGTTCATTGAGCTCTAAATGGAGGACTAGTTCAGTTAGTGCTGTAATTTTATGCTCTAGGTCTGCAAATCGATTAATTACAACAATTTTATTGTTTTCTAAAATACATGTTCCTGTTTTAAAATTTCCTTTTTCATATCGGACTTTATAGCCAATGGTTTCAATAAGGTCTTCAATTTTGCCTAGTGTATGTTGGGTGAAAGAAATTGCCATGATGATTTTGATAAAAATAAAGATATAAGAAAGGACAGATTCGGCTATCGCAAGTCCACAACTTCTACTCCTGGATGTTTTTTTGAATCAAATGTAAAGGTAGATTCAGGTACAGTAACATTGGGTGTAAAAGATTTGATGGCATAGGTATATCGATTCCCATTTTTATCAAATATCAATGCACTAGTAATTAATTTGCTGATTTTATCTATTTGTAATCGTACTTTAAAAAAAGTGCGTTTATCATCAATTGGAACCAGATCAATCATGTAACACATTTTGTGGTCGACTTTGGAATCACCAACATAGAGATATTTGAACCCTTTTTCATAGAGCGTAAATATTTTGGCTGGATTGAGGGCATCCGAGCTGTTATCTACCTGATTCAATTGAACTTCTTTGTCTGCAATCAAATAGGTCCATTGTGTTTTTCCATCACTGATAAGCTCTTGTCCCTTGAGGGTTACTTTATATTTGTTTGTTTTCGATAAGATAAGTAGGGTGCCTGATTGCGTATCTTTTACTTTGGCTTGTGGATTGTCAATCGTGTATGAAAAATCGGCTTTAACCGTAGTAAATGTTCGATATTTTTTGCTTACCTCAGCTAGGATAGTTTTTGCTTTAGGGTCGGTTTGTGCAAATGAAAATAGATGAATGCCCAGAATAACTAAAATACAGCTGATCAGTTTCTTCATGTGATATGGTTTATTCAATGGTGTTTTTGGGTTATTTGTTTAAAAATTGTTCTAATGCGTATTCATCTGGTATTAACACTTCTCTAGCCTTACTTCCTTCAAATGGCCCGACTACTCCAGCAGCTTCTAGCTGATCGATTAGCCTTCCCGAACGATTATAGCCTAGTTTTAATTTGCGCTGGATGAGTGATGTGGAGCCCTGCTGATGAAGCACAATTAATCGAGCAGCGTCCTCAAAAAGTGGATCTCGTTCGCTAAGGTCAAAATCTTTTAGACTAGATTCCGAACTTTCATCCACATATTCTGGAAGCATCCATGGTGAGGGGTATCCGCGTTGTGCACCGATATAGTCGGAAATACGTTCTACTTCGGGTGTATCTACAAATGCACATTGAATTCGGATTAAATCACTGCCTGTGGATAAAAGCATATCTCCTCGTCCGATGAGTTGATCGGCACCTCCAGCATCAAGTATGGTTCTAGAGTCTATTTTGGATAGTACTCTAAAAGCAAGCCTAGCTGGGAAATTTGCTTTGATGGTTCCAGTAATGATATTAACTGAGGGCCGTTGTGTTGCAATAACCAGATGAATACCTACAGCGCGAGCCAACTGGGCTAAACGTGCGATTGGCGTTTCGACTTCTTTGCCGGCTGTCATCATCAGGTCAGCAAATTCATCGATAATCAGTACAATGAACGGTAAAAATCGATGACCTTCGTTTGGATTGAGCTTTCTATTTACAAACTTGTGATTATACTCTTTTAGGTTGCGTACCTGTGCGTTTTTGAGCAGATCATATCGTTGGTCCATTTCAATGCAAAGCGAGTTGAGCGTAGCAATTACTTTCTTCGTATCGGTGATGATCGCATCTTCTTCGCCAGGTAGTTTGGCTAGGAAGTGACGCTCAATTTTTCGGAACAGGGTAAGTTCTACTTTCTTGGGGTCAACTAGTACAAATTTTAGTTGAGAAGGATGTAGTTTATAGAGTAAGGAAACAAGCAGTGCATTAATGCCAACAGATTTACCTTGACCAGTAGCTCCAGCAACGAGTAGGTGAGGCATTTTGGCCAAGTCAGCAATATATACTTCGTTGGAGATGGTTTTACCCAAGGCAATAGGTAAATCCATTGTCGTGCTTTGGAATTTCTCGGTAGCCAATATGGATCTCATCGAAACCATTTCGGGATGTCTATTGGGTACTTCGATGCCAATAGTGCCTTTACCGGGCATGGGGGCAATGATACGTATACCCAGTGCAGCTAGGCTTAAAGCGATATCGTCTTCCAGGTTTTTGATTTTCGCTATCCGAACACCAGGCGCTGGAATGATTTCATACAAAGTGACGGTTGGGCCAATGGTCGCTTTGATTTTATCAATCTCGATATTGTAATGATTAAGTGTTTCTACAATTTTATTTTTATTGGCTTCCAGCTCTTGTGCATTTACTGTGATTTTACCAGCCCCATGATTTTCTAGTAGATCCAGTGTGGGATATCGATAGCTGGACAAATCGAGTTTGGGATCGAATATTCCAGATTGTTCCACTAGCTCGGTTGCTGTTTTTTCTTCTCTAGGTTGCTCAATGTTTAGCTGATGTTTCGCTTCTTGGTTGATAATTGGGACTGACTCCTGCTCTAAGGATAGTTCGTGAATTGGTGTTAATACCTCTAGATCAGGGGTAGCCTGATGTGGGTTTATGGTATCATTTTTAAGTGTATTCGCCGTAGATGTTGAAGTATTTAGATTAAATCCCATCGAATCTGAAAATGGAGGTTCGAGCTCTTTTCCATCTTCTTTTTCTATTGTGGTTTGATCCGATGGGGGCAGATCACTTGGAATACTGTCGAGTGATTTAATGGGTTTTGGTATGAAGTTAAAGTTAAAATCAATGTTATAGGCGATAATTAGGGCTGATAATCCGGCAAAAATTAAAAGTCCAGCTGTGCCTGTGTTTCCAATCTGTGCTGCGAGTAATTTGTTTGTCCAAAAGCCGAACGCGCCTTCTAAATAATGTGGGTAATCGGATACAAAACCATGAACATAGCCAAACAGTGTAGAAGTAAATATCAATAAGAAAAAGCAATATCCTAGGGATTTTTTAATAGACCATATTTTAATTTTAAATAGAAGGCGGTATCCAATGATGAAAAATATTCCGATGAAAATAAAAGAAGCGACGCCGAACCATTCGTAAATAAATTGATGGGCTAATAAAGCACCTAATTTTCCAAGCCAATTTTGTACGATTGGTTGTTTGCTTCCTGCCTCAAGAAGCTCTTCATGGGTTTTTAATAAGTTGCTCCAACCTCCATTGGATGCTAGTACATAGCTTTGGTCATCTTGCCAAGTGAATAAGTAGGAGGTAAAGGCCACTAGGAAATAAAGAGAAGCAATCAGAAAAAATAACCCAATGATTTTGATCAAGCGCCTGTCATAAAGAGCCCCAATAGTGGATTCTCCTCCTTTTTTATTAGCTAATCTTTCTTTGCTAACTGGCCTGGATCTTATAGCCTCTTTAAAAGAATTAGTGTTTTTGAATTGATTTCCTAGTATAGGCATTCGCGGAATCGGTTTGTTATAGGCAAATATAAGCTTATAAAGCTTGGAGTCCGTCATTGTGAAGGTAAACAAACGTAAATTCAATTGGTAAAACGGCAGATATGTATCAGTTCAATTTTGCATTGTCAAGGATTGTTTAAAATATGTTAAATCTATTTTCTTACCATTTTTATTTAATCTTACATTTATATGTTTGTAATGTTTGAATGATTGGCCAATTCATCTCAATCTAAGTGAGAGAAGAGTGATACCTCCTTAAAATGTAGCTCAATATTATTCATATTTTGATTTAAAAAAGAGATGAAAAAGTTAAATGTAGATATGCTTAGCGTACAAGAAATGGACCAAGTAGAGATGGGAATTGTTGGTGGTGGATGCTCAATTAGTGAACTTTGGACTAGTATTAAAACCCATGCTGCTAAGGCCTGGGATGTTAGTGTAGGTGGTGTGAAATATGGGATAAGTGCATTGATAGCTGTGGGATGCGAGGTGAAAAAGCATATTTTTGGGTAGTAATTCATTTAAGAATCTGTCTGAAAATAGATCAAAAATTGGGGCCTTTGAGTTGATTTCTTGTGATGGCTCTATTTGGAGTGCTAGGAGTGAAAATTTGAACAGGTTCCATCTGTAGGAATAGCCAGTATACTTAGTGATACTGGCTATTTTTCTGTACTATATTTATTTTGTTTTAAGATGTGTTGAGATAATCCTACTACCTTCGTTGTATTATACTAAGCAATCAATTATGAAATTAAATTTAAAACGTCCCTTAGCTTTTTTTGATTTGGAGACTACGGGGGTTAATGTTGCTTCTGATCGTATTGTTGAGTTATCTATTCTGAAAATAAAACCAGACGGCACCGAGGAAATAAAGACTATGCGTGTTAATCCTGGTATTCCTATTCCACTGGAAGCATCTTTGGTGCACGGAATATATGATGAGGATGTTTGTCATCTGCCTAATTTTAGTGAGGTTGGTCAGGAAATTGCTGAATTTTTGTCTGATTCAGATTTGGCAGGATATAATTCTAATCGATTTGATATTCCTACGTTGATTGAAGAGTTCTTACGTATAGGTATTGATTTTGATCTAGCTAATCGTCGTTTTGTGGATGTGCAAAATATATTTCACCAGATGGAACAACGGACATTAAAGGCGGCCTATCAGTTTTACTGTGGTAAATCGATTCAAAATGCACATTCTGCGGAGGCGGATGTCAAAGCAACGTATGAGGTACTGCTTGCTCAGTTGGATCGGTATCAAGATGTAGAATGGGAAGATAAAAAAGGAGAAAAGACCAAACCTATCCAAAATGATGTAGATGCCTTACATGCTTTTACGAATTTGAATAAGCCTGTTGATTTTGCAGGTCGTATTGTGTTTAATGAGAAGGGAGTTGAGGTGTTTAATTTTGGAAAACATAAAGGGAAAAGTGTGGAAGAGGTTTTTCGTATTGAGCCAAGTTATTACTCCTGGATGCAGCACGGAGATTTTCCTTTGTATACGAAACGTTGTTTGGAAAAGATGTGGACGCGTTGGATGAGTAGAAAGGATGATGCCCAGCAAACTACCAGTGCAGCGCAAGCGCAACAGAAATCACAAAAAAAAACATTTAAGCCAACTACAAAGGAGTCGGTACCAATAAATGATACCATGCTCGAACTACTTAAACAAAAGTTTTCGAAGTAATTCTTTTCTTTAAACAGGTTCTAAGTATCCTCTATTTTTCTTATATTTAATTATTAGTTAAGTGTAAGATTCGTGTGGAAAATAACTGTTTTTCTGTATTTGTTTTATGCGTTAGTTCTTGAATGTTCAGGGCAATCGGTTTCGTCATGTGTTATTCCGACTGTTAATCCTGGGTTCGAGCAGCCAGTTATTGGTGTAAATACATGGACTGATCGATTGGATAGTGAAGTCCCTGGGTGGAGGACCACTGAGGAGGATCACATGATCGAATTCTGGAAAGATGGTTTTAATGGGGTTTTTGCTTATGAAGGTTCACAGTTTGTGGAGCTAAATGCGAATGCTGCATCTACACTTTATCAAGATTTCAGTACACCAAGCCCGGTCGTATTTCATGTTCATTTTGCACATCGAGGAAGAGATGGGACAGATGTGTGTCAAGTTTATGCAGGCCCTCCAGGAGGTGTTACAACAACAATTATTCAAGCTTCTGACAGTAACATTGAATGGGGGGTATACAACGTTACGTATACCGTTCCTCCTGGGCAGACTACGACCAGATTTAGTTTTGAGGCTTTAAGTTCGGCAGGTGGCAATCCTGCGATAGGTAATTTTCTAGATGACATCCAAATTATATCGGATAATGGCATTATAGGCCCTAATCCAATCACTGTGTGTGGGCTGTCTGGTGTAGCTAATACTTCTGCCGGTGGTGTGGGACACTGGATTCCATCAAGTTCAAATCCTGGTACTACAATAGTTAATCAGACCCCAAATGATCCGAAAAATATCACAACAATTAGTGGATTTCCTGCTCTGGGAACTTATACTTATATCTGGCAAACAGGTTATTGTACATCTACGTTAACTGTTAGTGTTGTTTCTCCACCACCTGCCCCGGCGGGCATTATTTCTAATTCCCCGGTTACTCTTGGAAATACACTAACCTTATCTCCAGCCAGCTTGTCTAACGTAAGTGCATATCATTGGACAGGACCGAATCATTGGAGCTCAACAGCGGTAAGTCCGACAATTCCTAATGTAACACTAGCTAATGGTGGTTATTATAGTTTGGTAACTACTTCTTCAAATGGTTGTGATTCGCCTCCTGCAAGAACTTTGGTTGTGATTTATAATGGACATTTTAATGAATCTCTATGTGCAGGGGACACTTTGAAGCTCTCTACGGCAGTTAGTGCAACTACGTATCAATGGAGTGGTCCTAATGGATTCACTTCAGCATTACAGCAGCCAGTCATACCTAATGCCACTGCAGCCATGAGTGGTGCTTACACAATGACTGCTACCAGCGGTATAAGTACTACTACTATTGAGTTGACAGATGTTTCGGTTTATGACGCGCCAATTGTGACTGGGCTAAGCTCTAACTCGCCTCTATGTGAAAAAAGTTTATTGGCAATAACTACTACTAGTGTTACTGGAGCAAGCTATGAGTGGGAGGGTCCTGGTGGATTTGTTCAGAATACCATTGTTCCTGAGGTGGTGAGAGCTGATGCGGATACAAGTATGAAAGGAACTTATACGGTAACCATTACCTCGTCTCAGGGCTGTGCCTCTGCCCCCGCGACAATTACTGTGGATATAATCAATGGTCTGGAAGAACCTTTAGTTAGTGCTAATTTGCCGGTATGTGTGGGGGATCCGTTAAATTTATCTACTAGTGTGTCAGGTACAGCCTATGAATATGCTTGGACTGGTCCTAATGGGTACAGCTCGGATCAACAAAATCCAGTTTTATACCCCTCAAATTTGTCCATGAGTGGTGTTTATAATCTAACAATTACGGTTCCTGGGCTCCATTGTCAATATCCTCCAGCAGGTGTCGCAGTGAATGTACGTCCCTATCCAAGTGTGGATGCGGGGGGTAATTTAACGATTGCGCAACATGATGTAAAACAAATAATGGCCACAGCCTATGGAGATTATTTAAAGTATAAATGGGAGCCTTCCACTTACTTGGATAATGATTCTGTTCTAAATCCAATAGTGGTACATCCGAAGATGAATATTAAATATCGACTCACTGTGACCAATATGTATGGGAATGTGCCAGGGTGTTCTAGTTATAGCGAAATGACGGTTTATGTTCCTTTGACTATACCTAATATATTTTCACCTAATGGGGATGGCATAGAGGATACATGGGTTATAGAAGGCATAAAAAATTACCCCAATTGTGTAGTGCAATTATTTAATCGGTGGGGTGATTTGCTTTTTTACTCAACTGGGTATGGAATTCCTTGGGATGGTACTTATCAAGGGCAAAATGTCCCTGTTGGTACATATTACTATGTTGTTGATTTGAAGAATGGGGGGGCATTTTTAGGTGGCTATGTAACTGTCTTGAGGTAGGATGACGAGTTGCCAATAAGTTCATATCTGCAAATCAAACAATCAATCAATCAATTTCAGCGTCGCTGAACAAATTTACTATTCATTGCTACATGTTTAATATGAGGCATTAGCTACCTTTATGCTGTTTATTTGAGATGAAATATCAATGTTATGATGGATATAAGGGCAGCATTAGCCAGGCGAATATTGATTATTGATGGTGCAATGGGTACCATGATTCAGCGGTATAAGCTTACTGAAGCTGATTTTCGTGGCGAAAGATTCAAAAATCATCCATGCGATGTGCGAGGTAACAATGACCTCTTAAATATTACCCAGCCCGATATTGTGATGGCCATCCACGCAGAATACTTATGTGCTGGGGCAGACATCATCGAAACCAATACTTTCAGTACGCAACGTATCTCACTTGCCGACTATCAAATGGAAGAGTTGGCTTATGAGCTTAGTTTTGAAGGGGCGCGTTTGGCTAAGGAAGTAGCGAGTGAGTTTACTCGGCAGGATTCGGATAGGCCCCGCTTTGTCGCGGGAGCCATTGGCCCGACCAATCGAACAGCTTCTTTATCGCCCGATGTTAATGATCCTGGCTATCGTGCTGTTACATTTGATGATTTAGCGGAAGCTTATTATGAGCAGGTACGAGGCTTGGTTGATGGGGGAGCTGATCTATTGTTGATTGAAACGATTTTTGATACACTGAATGCTAAAGCGGCTGTATTTGCTATCAAGCGGTATGAGCGGGAGCTTGGCCGCAAGCTAGAAATCATGGTTTCGGGTACGATTACCGATGCCAGTGGTCGGACCTTGTCGGGTCAGACGGTGGAAGCTTTCCTCAATTCGGTGAGCCATGCTGACTTGTTGAGCATTGGTTTAAACTGTGCATTAGGAGCAGCAGATATGCGTCCACATATTGAAGAACTGGCTGCAAAATCGGCCTTATTTATCTCAGCTTATCCTAATGCGGGCTTACCCAATGAGTTTGGGGCATATGACGAACAGCCACATCAAACGGCTCATTTCATAGAAGACTTTATCCAGCATGGGTTTGTCAATATTGTTGGGGGGTGTTGTGGGACTACGCCTGAGCATATTCGTTGTATTGCTGAAAAGGCAGCAAAGTATCCGCCTCGAAAACTTCCGCAGGTGGAACCTTTTCTTCGCTTAAGTGGGTTAGAAGCATTGACCTTAACGCCAGAAACTAATTTTGTCAATATTGGTGAGCGGACTAATGTGACGGGATCCCCTAAATTTTCCAAGCTGATTTTAGGTAATGATTTTGAGGGTGCGCTTACTGTTGCGCGTCAACAAGTGGAGGGTGGGGCTCAAATCATTGATGTCAATATGGACGAAGGGATGCTTGATTCGGAAGCTGCCATGACTAAATTTTTAAACCTCATTGCTTCCGAGCCTGATATTGCCAAGCTTCCCATCATGGTTGATTCATCCAAATGGAGTGTGATTGAAGTTGGGTTGAAGTGTTTGCAGGGAAAAGGTGTGGTTAATTCTATTTCTCTGAAAGAGGGTGAAGAAAAGTTTAAAGCATATGCGCATAAAATAAGGCAATACGGTGCAGCAGTGGTGGTGATGGCTTTTGATGAGCAAGGGCAAGCTGATACGTTGGCGCGTCGTAAAGAAATTTGTAAACGATCTTATGATATTTTGGTAAATGAGGTTGGGTTTGCTGCACAGGATATCATTTTTGATCCTAATATTTTAACGGTTGCTACAGGTCTGGAAGAACACAATAATTATGCAGTAGATTTTATTGAAGCTACCAGGTGGATTAAACAAAATCTGCCTTTAGCCAAAGTAAGTGGTGGGATCAGTAATATTTCGTTTTCTTTCCGAGGCAATAATACCGTTCGCGAAGCGATGCATTCCGCATTTTTGTATCATGCGATCCGAGCTGGTTTGGACATGGGAATTGTCAATGCGGGAATGTTGGAGGTGTACGAGCAGATTCCGAGCGATTTGTTAGAACTCGTGGAGGATGTTTTATTGAATCGTCGGGCCGATGCGACTGAGCGTCTGGTTGAATTTGCCGATACAATTAAAGCCAAAGGAAAAATACTTGTTAAAGATGAGGCTTGGCGTGGAGGAAGTGTTCAAGATCGTTTGTCTCATTCCCTAGTTAAGGGAATTATCGATTACCTTGATCAGGATGTGGAGGAGGCGCGCAGGCAGTATACAAAGCCATTGGAGGTGATTGAAGGGCCATTAATGGATGGTATGAATGTGGTGGGGGATTTATTTGGTTCGGGAAAAATGTTTTTACCTCAGGTGGTCAAGTCGGCTCGGGTAATGAAAAAAGCGGTTGCTTATCTTTTGCCTTTTATCGAGGAGGAAAAGCGTCTTCATGCCGATGGTGATGAGAAGCGAAAAAATGCGGGCAAAATACTATTAGCCACAGTTAAGGGCGATGTGCATGACATTGGAAAAAATATTGTCGGTGTGGTATTGGCCTGTAATAATTTTGAGGTAATAGATTTAGGTGTGATGGTTCCTGCTCAGGAAATTATCCGCAGAGCTAAAGAAGAACAAGTCGATATCATTGGGTTGAGTGGTTTGATTACGCCGTCTTTGGATGAAATGGTGCACTTTGCGGGGGAAATGGAACGTGAAGGATTTACTTGTCCATTGATTATCGGTGGAGCAACTACTTCGCGTATTCACGCAGCGGTTAAAATAGCTCCTAATTATTCAGGACCTGCTATACACGTTTTGGATGCTTCCCGAAGTGTTACGGTTTGCAGTACGCTAATGAATACTGATCTGCGCGAAGCATATATTCAAAAAACGGCGGAGGAATATCGTCTATCCCGTCAGACACATTTAAATAAGCGTTCAGATAAACGTTTCAGAACGATTGCTCAGGCACGTGAGCTCCGATTCAGCGTAGATTGGGAAAATTATCATCCAGCCAAGCCTAGATTTTTGGGGACTAAAGTTTTCGAAGAGTTTCCATTGACGGAGTTGTTGCCTTATATTGATTGGACTCCATTTTTTCATACTTGGGAATTGCGTGGTAGCTATCCGAAGATTTTTAAAGATCCGGTAGTGGGAATAGAGGCTCAAAAGTTATTTGACGATGCCCAGATACTTTTAGGTCGGATCATTAAACAAAAGCTTTTAAGGGCCAATGCGGTGATTGGTTTTTGGCCAGCCAATGCGGTGGGTGATGATATTGTGCTTTATACGGATGAAAATCGGACAGAAGTACGGTCAGTTATTCACACGCTTCGCCAACAAGTCGAAAAGGCGAAGGGAGAGTCCTATTATGCTTTATCGGATTTTGTTGCTCCCGAGGAAATGGATATTCCTGATTATTTTGGTGGATTTGCAGTTACTGCCGGTATGGGTTGTGATGAGCTTGTAGCTGATTTTGAGCGACAGCACGACGATTACCATGCGATCCTTGCAAAAGCATTGGCTGATCGTTTAGCTGAAGCATTTGCTGAGCATATGCATGAGTTAGTACGTAAGAAATATTGGGCCTATGCTCAAGAAGAGAATTTGAGTAATGATGAACTCATTAAAGAGAAATATGTGGGTATTCGGCCGGCACCAGGTTACCCTGCCTGTCCGGATCATACGGAGAAACGTATCTTGTTTGATCTGCTTGATGCTGAAAAAGTAATTGGTATTCACTTAACTGAAAGCTTTGCCATGTATCCTGCTGCCTCGGTTAGTGGATTTTATTTTGCGCATCCTGCATCACGTTATTTTGGTTTAGGGAAAATTGATAAAGACCAGGCGGAAGACTATGCACGACGTAAAGGGCAGTCGCTTGAAGAAACTGAAAAATGGCTTGCGCCTAATTTGGGGTATTAGCTTATGACAATCGAAGAAGCTCAAAAACTAGTTGATCACTGGATTGGCACCACGGGTGTGCGTTATTTTAATGAATTAACCAATATGGCTATTCTGATGGAGGAGGTAGGGGAGGTGGCACGTATTATGGCTCGTCGTTATGGCGAGCAATCCTATAAAAAATCAGATGAGGCTATTCAGTTGGGGGATGAACTGGCTGATGTGTTATTTGTGGTGATTTGTTTGGCTAATCAAACGGGGATAAACTTGACTGAGGCCTTGGAAAAAAACCTGGCTAAAAAAAGTATTCGTGATGCTGATAGACATAAAAATAACAAAAAATTATCCTAATGGTACTGAAAGAAAAATCTACGGGACGGGTGATTTTGGGGATAGATCCGGGTACGAGTGTCATGGGTTATGGCATCATTAGTGAAGTGAAAAAGCAAATCGAGTTAATTAGCTTGGGTGTGGTGAAATTAGACCATTTAGATGACCATGCTTTGAAACTCAAACGTATTTTTGAAAAGACGCTTGTTTTAATTGAACAGTACCAGCCTGATTGTTTGGCTATTGAAGCTCCGTTCTATGGAAAAAATGTTCAAGTGATGCTTAAGCTTGGACGAGCACAAGGTGTTGCGATGGCAGCTGCACTTTCTCGGAGTATTCCTATTGTGGAGTATGCGCCTAAAAAAATCAAGCAATCGATCACAGGTAATGGAAATGCTGCAAAGGAGCAAGTGGCTGCTATGCTGAAAACGTTGCTTAAGTTCAATGAAAGTCCAGAATTTTTAGATGCCACGGATGGTTTAGCTGTGGCCGTATGTCATTCTTTTCAAAAGATAAGTGCTGTAGGAAACAAGAAAAATTATTCAGGTTGGGAAGCTTTTGCTAAGGATCAGGTTGGGCGTGTAATAGGGCTAAAAAATAATTCATAGAGAAGATGTATTCGCTATGGTTTGAATATTGACTATATATTGATGATAAATAATTTAATAGTAAAATTTGATCAGAATGAAATTCACAAGACACGCAAATGCAACCTGGCAAGGTACAGGAATGGAAGGTAAAGGAACAGTTTCAACTCAAAGTAAAACACTGGATCATGCGCAATTATCGTATAGAAGTCGTTTTGAAAATGGTATAGGTACTAATCCGGAAGAATTAGTAGCGGCTGCTCATTCAGGCTGTTTTAGTATGAAACTGGCTTTTGTTTTGTCAGAACTTGGTCATCCGGCGGATCAAATTGAAACGACAGCAAAGGTAACATTGGACAGTGGAAAGATTACTCATATTGGTTTGGAATTGCATGCCAAAGTGCCCGGTATTTCAAATGAAGCGTTTCAAAAAGCAGCACAAAATGCCAAGGAAAATTGTCCCATTTCCCAGCTTTTGAATGCAGAAATTACGTTAGACGCTAAGTTGTTATCGTAGTGTTTATTTAAGGTTTATTTGATTTTATTCTTTAAATATTATCTCGCTTAGCGATTGACCAGGATCTTTTCGTTGAATCATGATATGCTGTCCTTGAGAGGGGCCGAAGTTGACTATATCTGTTTGTGTACTGGCAGGAAATACTTTGCTAGAAGAGAATGTGTAGGCTGGCTTATACCAGTTTCCATTTTGGCTACGTACCAAAATGATATATTCCTGGTTTTTGGAGTTTAGAATAGAGCCTGGCTTGCGATTGACAATGGCAATTCTACCATCCTTATGTCCTCTAACGATGTCTAATTGGGGTGCTCCAGTGTCGCTATGAATGGTATAAATAATATTGGGGGGGAATGGGTAGATTGTCCCAATAAAGTTCTTATCACCAACAGATAAATAATTATTACGATTTAAAGCAATAAGATTGGTTGTGCAAGATGCGGGTACATCATAATGCATAATAGATAATGCATCATAGGAGGTATATTCAAGTCCGTGCCTAGCTTGGTCTGCAGCTGTAAAGAGTGCGGCTTGACGTTTTGCGTCTGCCAACGTCCAGCCTTGTGTACTCATTAGATAGGCAAAGTACTTACTTTCATTAATTGGGGCACTAGGGTGCCTGTGTTCGTGGTGCAAGCCCATGGCATGTCCAAACTCATGAACAACAGTTCTAGAGAATTCTTGGTCAGATGTCCGGTTAGTAAACCAACCATAATGCATATTAAAGTCACCAGCAGGTATTGTAAGCAAGTTTTTACCTATTCCACCTCCTGGTGTATATCCTGAACAATAAGAAGAGGGGTCGCTGTTATCTATATCTATTCTAATATCCGCTGGTTGTGTGGAAGGAACAAATTGAAATTTAATGTTGGCATATTTTTCCCATTCATGTGCATAGTGTTCAATTTTTTTCTGAACAAAAGGAGTTCCATTATTGTGCCAAAAATTAACCTTAATTATTGATCCATTGGGCCAATAATATTTAGCAGCACCAACGGAACTAGTGCTTAACTGTCTAGGTGAGATACCATCGTCAATGGTAGTGCATGGATGGAAATCAGGAGGTGTTTGGTATTTTTCTTCAAAAATTTCTTTTCCGTTTTTAAATATTTTAGCTAGCCCAAAGAGTCCTGTGGCTGCATGGCTAGCAAATGGGGTTGCTGAACTAAAGTCATAAGATTTTCCATAGGAGTCGGTAATTCGATAGGTGGCGTTTTCATGTTTTAAAGCAGTGCCTGGCGTTTCATTATCAATAAAAATGCTGCCCAAATGACTTTCAACATGAAGTATAGAGTTATTTCCCTCTTTAATGGTAAACAAAAGATTGGCTTTTGTTCCTTTGGCTCTTTCATGATGAATTGACATTACTTCTTTTCGTTTGCAAGAAGTGATAATCAAGGATATACCAATCATGATAAGCAAAGTTATTTTTGCGCTGTTTTTTCGACCGATAATAACTGACATAATAGCTGGTTTTTAATAGATCAATTGGTGATGGTACTTGTTACTCTTTAAATAATATCGTACCTAGAGATTGACCAGGGTCTTGTCTTTCTATCATGATCGATTGTCCTTTAGAAGGGCCCCAGTTAGTGATACCCGTTGATGTGTTGGATGGAAGGGTTGTATTTGAAGTGAAGGTATAGGCTATATGATACCAGTCTCCATTTTGAGCGCGTGTAAGAATAATGTATTTCTGATCTTCAGAATTTAAGCTCGTGTTGGGTAGGTGATTGTTAATCATAATTAAACCATCAGATCCTCTTACGATGTCAATCTGGGCTACTCCTGAATCATTATTGATAGTGTAGATAATAGTTCCATTGTTTGTTGGGTTTGGGGGGACTGTTATAAATGGATAAACTTTACCAATAAAGGCTTTATCTCCATCGGATAAATAGTTATTAGAGCCAATGGCAATACCATTGGTGGTACAGGATGCAGGTATCGGGTAATGCATAATAGAAAGTCGATCATAAGGATCATATTGTAATCGGAGATCTGTTTGATCTTGTGCTGTAAAAAAAGCAGCTTGATTTTGTGCCTGTTGTAATGTCCAATGTTGTGTGCTCATCAAATAGGAGAAGTATGCACTTTCATTAATATGGGCATCATAATGTCTTTGTTCATGCTCTAGGCCCAGGGCATGTCCAAACTCATGGGTAACCGTTCTAGAAAATTCTTGATCAGATGTTTGATCAGTAAACCAGCCATAATGCATGTTAGGTGATGACTGATCTGTATTAGGTAATCCCTGTTCTGTAAAATTATTAGGGTCAATAAGCATGGTACCTAACCCCGTAGTATATGATGAATTGTCAGTAGCTATTTTTATTCTAATCTGTGCTGATTGTGTAGATGGAACAAACTTAAATTTGATATTGGCATATGGTTCCCATGCATGTGCATATTGCTCAATTTTTTGTTTCACATAAGTACTTCCTGCATTATTGAGAAAATTAACTGTAATGGTTGAACTATTAGGCCAATAGTATATAGCAGCACCAATAGAGCTTGTATGATTGTCTTTTGTTGTAGAGGGAATATAGCTATTGATTGTACTACATATATGAGCATTAGTAGTGTCATACTTTTCCTCAAATAGTAATTTGTCATTTCTGAAGATTTTTATTAATCCAAATAACCCTGTACTGGTTCGGCTATCAAAATTCTTTGAGGATGAGAACTCGTAAGCTCCACCGTAAGAGCTGATAATCTTATAAGTATTTTTCAGACCTAGATTAGTTCCTGGTTGTTCATTGTCAATAAAGATGGTACCTAATCGACTTTTTACATGAAGTACTGCCAGTCCATTTTCATTGATTTTGAATAAATCGTTTTCTTTTATGGAAGAGGATGTTCCAGATGATCCAGTATTCCCATTGGATGGGGTTATATCGCTTCTTTTACAAGCTATTATGAGGATGATTAAACTGAGTAGCCAAATAGCTTGTCCTTTATTAAAATATCTTTTCATGATTTATGGATACTTTGTTAAGTATAAATTTAATAAATATTTATTTAATAATTATGTTTTTATAATTATTATTTAATATTAATTAATATTATTTGGACTATGTTGGTATTTATTAGTGATGGATTCAGGTGTTAGTTCGTGATATCGTTATTCTGAAGGGGAGTATAGTTTACAGGCCATAATTCTAAGCAGTATTGCTTAAGGGGAATATTTTTAAATTAATTAATAGTTAATTTATTTTATTTATTAGATTTATTGTAAAATATAAGCCTGTTAAATTAAGTGTTTAGCGACTTATAGAATATTGTTCAATTCAGGTTCGAAATGGGTTCTAGTCAACAGAGAGGCCTATGAATATAATGCTACTTAGTAAACATCTTTTAAAAACAATTGGTAGAGGACTATTATTAGTTCTTTTTCTTAACTGCGTAGGGATTCGGAAAGTTATCCAGGTGCTCCATATCTGTACCGGTTGTGTTCTTCATTTACTCTTATCCTTCAAAGATTTATGTTGGATAGCCAAGTACAGGCACTACCATCAAGTAGGAGTAGATGAGGTCTATAGTTTTGTTAAAAGCAAGAAAAAGAAGGTTTGGATCCTTTATGGCTACTGTAAAAACAGTCGTGAAATACTAGCTGTTACACCTGGCAAACGCAGTAGAAAAACTGTCCGAGAGCTATTCAAGCGCTTGAAAGACACTCAAGTCGATTATTGGTGCACTGACAAGTGGGAGGCTTTCAAAGAAGTATTTCCTAAAGCCAAGCATCTCATCGGAAAAAAGTTCACAAAAGCTATTGAAGGGGTGAATACCTCGCTTAGAAGTGCTTGTAAAAGATTGGTAAGAAGAACTACTGCTTTCTCAAATAAGGTGTTAAATCACTGGACACTGGATTGCCATCAAATTGGCCATGTATCACAGCAATTTTATACTATCAGTCATTTAAGTACACTGCCAAAAATTAAAACTATCATATAAATAGCTATTATGATAAAAAATCTACTTAATAAGTTTTTGAAAATCGCTCGGAGCAGCGTATTGTTGCTAGTGTGTATTACTGCATTTGCACAAACACCCACTATTAGTTCTTTTAATCCAACCAGCGGGTCAATAGGCACAAGTGTTACTATTATTGGCCAAAATTTTAATTCGACACCTGCGCTTAATGTAGTCTTCTTTGGTGCCACTCAAGCAACTGTAACCAATGCAACGAGTACAACTTTAACGATGACAGTACCTTATGGTACTAATTATCAATATATCTCGGTAACTAATTTGGGTAATAGCTTAACCGCTTATTCTAATGTGCCTTTTGTTTCCACGTTTCAGAGTGATAGGCTTACTGATTTTACTAATGATCAAAATTTTACATCAGCTAGTTATACAAAAGGTGTCAGTGTTGGTGATTTAAACGGCGATGGTAAACCTGATTTGGTGGTAGCGAATGCTAACAATGGCTATGTAAGTATTTATACCAATAGTTGTGCGCCATCGGGTAGTTTGTCGTTTACCTTAGTCAATACAGTTGCGCTAACTGGAGGAGCCTATGCAGAACAAATCTCTATACTCGATTTAGATGGAGATGGCAAACCCGATCTGGCAGTAGCTCGAGCAAATAATGGTACTAGCTATGCAGCTTCTGATAATGTGCAGCTATTCAGAAATATAACTACAGCAAGTAGTAGTACAATTACATTTACTCTAGGTCCTGTCCTTACAGCTGCTTCGGGAGTTAGTATAGCTGACTTTGATGGTGATGGCAAGCCCGATATTGCGTCTATAAATGGTATTCAAAATCGTATTTCTGTTTTTCGTAACCTATCGGTATCAGGTACGCTTAGCTTTACTACTACGGCGCAAACATTCAATTTTACAGCCAATTCAACGGCTAATTTTATTGCCGTAGGTGATTTAGATCGGGATGGTAAACCTGATATAGTGGTATCTACGAGTGCTAATACCTTATCACTTTTTCACAATCAATCCACACCAGGGAACATTAATTTTATGGGCACATTTGCCTCAAGCATCGATTTGCCGATTGGGTTTACGGCTTATGGTATAGCTATTGGTGATTTTGATAACGATGGTAATCCAGATATTGTAGTAACTGATCAAACGAATGGTCGAATTGTTTTTTATCGTAATACGAATAATAGCACTACAGGCACTATTAGTTTCCCGAGTATACTTAGTTTCGCTTTTGCTACAGCAGGGGGAAGTGCATCTACGGGATCGCTGCCAAATGCTAATTTATCGATCGCCGATTTTGATGGTGATGGAAAAATTGATGTCGCTGTGGCCAACGAAACTGCAAGCGTTAGTACACTATTGGTGCTTAAAAATACAAGTTCGGGTATCGGCAACTTAAATTTTAGCAATCGGATTGTTTATTCTACAGGAAGTACCAATGCATGGAATTTAGTGGCAAGCGATATGAATGCCGATGGTAAGCCCGATATTATCGTATCCAATTATGCTGGTAATACAGGTATTATATCACTATTTCGGAATTTGAGCGTGTTAAGCCCCCCTGTGATTACATCGGTAACACCTTTAAGTGCTACTATTGGAAGTGTAATAACGATTAATGGGCAAAATTTTAATACCAACCCGTTAAGCAATACGGTATTTTTTGGCTCCACATTAGCAACTGTTCAAGCAGGTTCCACCAGTACAACTTTGCTTGTTACTGTACCTTATGGTGCCAATTATCAATATATATCGGTTACTAACTTGGCTGTTAATCTAACAGCTTATTCAGCCATTCCCTTTGTGGTTACGTATCCTACTTCTATTGGTGGCTCTAATGATTATGCACCTGCTTTGAGTATAAGGATGAGTGGAACAGGTAGTCCGAATCAGCAGGTGATAAAAGATTTTAATGGTGATGGCAAGCCTGATATAGTCGTGGGAACGAGTAATGGGCTTTATTTATTAACAAATAGGACAGCTGTAGGGAGTAATGCGGTCACTTTTAGCATACAGGCTGTAACTATAAGTACAGGTGTCAATATCCGGGCTTTGGCAGGTGATGATTTGGATGGTGATGGTATGCCCGATCTGGCTTTAAATAATAGTACCAATAGCTGGTTAATGTTATATAAAAATGTATCGAGTATAGGAGGTAGCATTAGTTTCAGCAATACAGGTATTAATTTAACATCGAGTAGCTTTTATTCGGTTGTTATAAGTGATATAGATGCTGATGGACGGCCTGATATAGTGATGGGGGGTAATACTTCGGCGATATATGTTTACCGTAATACATCGGCTTTGGGGACGATTAATTTTGCTTCCCCATTAACATCATTTGTAACAAGTGGGTCTGCATTAGCATTAGCCATAGGTGATATCGATGGAGATGGCAAACCTGATTTGGTTACAGCTAATTATACTAGTACTAATAATTTATCGGTACTGCGTAACACTACTACAGGGCCAGGGAGTATTACGTTTGCTTCTATGGTTAATTTTACTGGCCAAAGTAATCAATATTCACGATCATTAGCTCTTGGAGATTTTAATGGCGATGGTCAATTAGATGTTGCTGTAGATAACTATGGTGCAGGATCTTTTGTGTCGTTATTTACAAATACTGCTATATCGGGGACCATTAATACCAATAGTTTTGGCACATCGGGTTCGCTGGGAACTGCTGGCTCTAATACTGAAGCTGTTGCGATAGGTGATATGAATGGCGATGGTAAACCTGATTTGGTTTCTGCAGCTTATAATACTACTGTGGTATCGCTGTTTAAAAACACAAGTACTTCTAGTTCAATTACATTTACAAATTATGTTGCTTACACGGACCCAAATGGAACTAATGGTACCAGTGTAGGTAATAATATGAGTTTAGCTGATTTGAATGGTGATGGATTATTGGATATTGTTCGATGTAATAATTCGTCAAATAACCTATCTATCTTTCCTAGTATATCTATTCCTCCCCCTGTTTTGATTTCTGATTTTACGCCAAAGCAAGGATCCTTGAGTACAACAGTAACGATAACAGGATCTAATTTTAATGCCAATCCACTCAGTAATACGGTATTTTTTGGTTCCACAGCAGGAATTGTTCAGGTGGGTTCTACCAGTACAAGCTTGATTGTCACTGTGCCTTATGGAGCGAACTACCAATACATCTCGGTAACGAATTTAGGTACTAAACAAACGGCATATTCACTTATACCTTTTATTGTTACGTATCCTACGGCATCAGGTAGCTTTAATCAATTTTCATCTGCTGTGACAGTTGGAGGATCTAGTACAAACAACCAGCATGTAATAAAAGATTTTAATGGTGATGGCAAGCCTGATATAGTTGTGGGCACAAGTAGTGGTTTGTATTTATTAACAAATAGGACAGCCGCAGGTAGTAATGCGATCACTTTTACCATTCAGGCTATCAGTATGAGTGTCAATATTCGGTCTTTGGCAGGTGATGATTTGGATGGTGATGGGCTGCCGGATTTAGCTTTAAGTAATAGCACCAATAGCCGGCTAATGTTATATAAAAATGTATCGAGTATAGGAGGT
>JACCDN010308351.1_pt1 | contig 22633 bp, 13 predicted proteins | sample 7441691 | NCBI WGS metagenome assembly JACCDN01 (sample SAMN15323439, study PRJNA562643) | freshwater metagenome | isolation source: river surface water | place: USA:Blue River Watershed | collected 2017-08-16 | reverse complement strand
GATTGGCTTCGTTCCCAAAGCTCCTCTTCGGGCATCTCATCGTGACTGGACATCAGACCTCCCGTAGGTCTTTGCCTGCTGAACCTTCTTCACGGCTTGGTATCTAGCGACTGGGTCGCTAGTTTCTCGGTGTCTGGCGACAAAGAATTGCCTAGGAAAGATGCTTCTAAATGCTGTCATTTCACTCCCAACTAACTAAGCCCCCTTAGGAGATTGAGATTACTCGGTGGGTATGACTTTTTAGGAGGACCTCTGGCCTTGCCACGGAGTAGCTCGGGGGCCTACAGGCCAGCCGAAATGCTGGCTAGGCTGGCGCCCAATTACTGGTCACCTCGTAGTCAACTGCAATCGATTGAAAGTGTTTGCTTCCAAACGAGACCTTCCACTTTTCCGCTTCGCGGAATAAGTCCTCGGGATTGTCGGTGCCTTTGGTCTCTCGAATCATGTAGAGATATAGCTGACCCGCCTCCTCCTTAACTATGGCCCAGTCAGGGTTGTAATTTCCAAGCGGAGTTGAGACCTTAAACCAGCCTGGAAGCTTCAGGAAAAGCTTTACCGAGGAGTCGGACTCAAGAGCCTCAGCGAACCTACGCTCGACCAGTGAGTCACACGGTACAGAATCGAAGATGCTCTTTGAGGTGGCGACCAAGTTATCTTCGTAAGACTCCGGGATTGATTGCCTCAAAAAAGCGTCGGCTTCCCAATTGCTCCCGACCGAATAATAGAAAATTCCGTCCTTGTCCTTCAAGGTGTGGCCCAGTGCGTTGCTACATGCCCTCCGCACTCTGTCCATGTAGGAAGCTGGGTTTTCGCCGATTAAGAATTCAGTTTGAGACTCTTTGATGACTCGATAGATGGTAGATCTAGAGAGGGGGACTTTTCTCGAGATCTCTCCCAAGACATCTGGAACCGTTATTGATCTTTCGACGTCGAGAACTTTTTCTATGGAACCTGCGGTCTTTCCAACTCCCTCTTTCTGAGATATTGTGAGCTGACTTCGCGTCTTAAGGACCTTAGGTCTTGCGATTGGTTCCTGGTCGATTAGAGTTCTCAACCGTTGTGCTGCCTCAGCAACAATGTCTTCCGTGTCGAACTTGAGTTTGTAGTGAGTTTTTGGAGATATCCGTTTCCAGAGTTCTTGAAAAAGCTTTGAGTCCAGCTGGTCTTCACGGAGTGTCAGGGCCTTGCGTGCCCGAGCATTTTTGATTCTCGATTGACCAAACTTTTCACCCGTCTCTTCCTCAAAGTCCTTCTGCAGCTGACTCGCGTAGCTTTCAAACGACTCGGCCGCGATCACGGTGAGGACGTTTAGTTCAGGTAGCTTGCACCTTTCGCCGTTAGCCATGACAGGTAGCCTCAACCCTCGGCCGAGTTGCTGCCTGCGCTTGGCTTCAGATTTAACTTCCTCTTGGAGATTGCAGATGGTGAAGACGTTAGGGTTGTCCCATCCTTCTTGAAGTGCGGAATGGCTGAAGATAAACCTGACCGGTTCGTCGAAAGAGAGCAAGCGCTCTTTCAGATTCATAATCAGGTTGTACGCCTCTTTATCTTCAGCGGAGTCGCCGCTACTGTCCAGAGCTTCACCTTTTTTGGTAATGGCGAAATAACCCCTGTGCAGGTCTTTAGCCGAAAAGCCCTGCTCGAAGAGGTTTAGGTTTCTAAAGTTTCGGGTTGCTGCCAACCCATTGATAATCTCTTCAAACCAGACCTTGAATTTTGCTTCCGCTGGGTAATAGTTTGCGACTTTGTCAATGAAGAACAAGGTGAGGGGTTTTGTGGGCTGAATTTCGCCTCTCTCCGACCGTTCCTGGAGTTTTCTTTCCGTTTCAAAGTGAGATTCGATGGCGGCCTGGATTTGTGCTCTTTGCCACCAGTCACGATCTGAGTCATTACTCTCTGTAGCTCTTAGGCGTCGTCCGTTTGTGAATTCGACATAACCATCTCCCTGGTCGCTTGACTGCACGATGTCCTCGACAGTCCAGTCTCTATAAATCTCAGATTCGGCTATCGCGGCCAAGCTCGAGTTCCGAGAAATCGTCTTTCGCACCTTAGGTTTGTGAGGAAGATTCAGCAAAACCGACGCGGTAAGGCCACCGGGTGTGGCGTTAATTCTGGTTACCTCCACATAAGGGGAACATCCGTCATCTTCTGCGGACATTGACAGCACCTGGATCTGCTTGACTAACTTCATCTCATAGGCGTCAACTGGGCTTAGTCGATAAACAAGACAGTGCCTATCTAGGTGAGTTGCGGAGTACCTCAAGCGAAAGAGTGCGTTCAGGCTGGCAATAGCTTCTCGTTGCTTGACTGCCTTTTTCGAATCCAGCTTCTGTGGTTCGTCCAAAATCACAACAGGCCGGACTGAGGTGATGAACTCAATCGGCTTGTAACCCCGCTCGCCAGCAGTGTTGATGATTCGATCGCCGGTGTTGAAGGCTTGAATGTTCATGATGAGAATCTGCAGGTTGCTAGAGGTGGCGAACTGCCTCAAACGACTTAGGTTCTTGCTGTCGTATACATAGCTGTCGTAGGACACCTCTGGATAGAGCTGCTGAAAGTGATTCTTCATCAGCCGGAGCGAAGACAGAACTCCCTCTCTAATCGCGATACTGGGAACCACGATTACAAATTTGCCAACTTTGTAATTTTGAAATAACTCAATAGCGGTCCGAAGATAGACATAGGTCTTTCCCGTGCCAGTTTCCATCTCAACCGCAAAGTCGCGAAGGTCACCTGGATTTTCATAATCCAACCTCAGGTCCTCAGGAATTATGTCCTTTTGTTGCCCATCTCGATCAATCCTTAGGCGACTTTGAACGCGCTTTACATTTTCTAAGAGAGTCTCGTCGTCGATGCCCCAAGGGTTCACGAAGAAAGACTCAGTCAAAAGGGCATCGCTGTCGCTTACCAAGTTGTTGGAAACGCCAAGCTCCGCCGGTCCGTCTGCCCAATCCACGAACAAGTCAACGACGGAAGAGATGGCCTCGGTTTGAAACTCTTGGTTGCCATCAAACTGGATGTTGACGGACATTAGTAGGTGACCAATTTCTTGTTCATCTGCTTCAGGTCGAAGTGGATCTTGGCCTTGAGGTCATCTTTACCCTCAAAAGCATCCTCGTTCGCAACGACAACCATAACTTGCGCGTCCAAAGCACTCGGCTCAAAAGAGTCAACGTTATCGCCTAGGAACAGCACTGATTCAGACTGAATTTGTTCATCACCGGTCCAAGTCTTGTGCAATTCGACGCCCTGTTTGAGAAGAACTTCGGCTGCGGCTGCGCGGTGAGCATAAGTTCGGGATTTGCTTGTCGACTGAAGGTTGAAAAGCCCCGATTCGTCTGGGAAGTAAGGCTCGTAATTGGAAGGGCCCAATCTGAAGACCCTGAGGCCTCTCGATTTGGCACCATCACTTAGCTCTACAACTTTTTTCAATCGAGCTTCGGTAATTTGTGATACTTGCCCGTACCCGGCATTCCTTGCCTCGGACCCCTCTGGGGTCGGCTCATCTAAGGTGACGCAGATATATCTTCTCGTTCCCCCATCTTGGAGATTCTGAAGTTCTACTGCGTGTCCAGTTGTCCCAGAGCCGGCAAAGAAATCCATCACTATGGAGTCACTCTTTGTCGCTATCGAAACTAAATGTTGAATCAGTGATGAAGGCTTCGGATTATCAAAAAAGTGTCCGCCAAGGAGCGCATCTACTTCGCTTTGGCCACTCTGAGTAGACCCATGCTCAAGTAATAGATTCGGATTTGCGGAGTAGGAGTCACCATCTTCAAACTCGTAAATCTTGAGCTTAACCACCCCATTATCGAGAATGAACCTCCCTTTAGATTCAAGATCTCGAGCCTTCTCTAGACCGATTTGCCAGCGCTTGCCTTCACGAGGGGGCTGCCCTAAAATCTCGAACTTCATCGAGGCCCTGTCGTAGTCTCCAGAACTTTTCTTCTCGATAATGGTTGTTCTATAGGCTCCCAGCTGGTCGGAATGCGGATAGTCTCTCTCTGAAGACGACACGACACGAGAATTTAAGGGCAAACTGCTGGCGTTTCTCGCGAATGCAACAATGTATTCCGTTAGTGAACTCATCTGCGCGCCCGCCACGTTAGTAGAAGTGCCCTTTTTCTTCCAGATAAATGTTCCTAAGGCATTCGACTCTCCAAAGATTTCCCTGCATATGTGAACTAAATTGTCGAGCTCGTTGTCATCAATAGAAATCAGCAGGAGTCCGTCCTCCGACAGCAGGTTTCTGGCGAGTTTTAACCGCGGGTACATCATGTTTAGCCAGTTGCTGTGCTTTCGCCCTGATGTTTCCGGGTTGGCCGTAAGTCGGTTGCCATCGGAATCCACTTGTCCCGTGATCTCCAAATAACGCTGCTTTGGATCACTGAAGTCGTCGTTGTATACAAAGTCGTTGCCGGTGTTGTAAGGCGGATCGATGTAGATCAACTTAACTTTGTCGTTATAGGTGTCCTTCAGGAGCTTCAACACTTCTAAATTGTCTCCTTCGATAAACACATTGTCCGCGGTGTCCCAGTTGATTGACTTCTCAAAATCCGGAACGAGAGCAGCGTAGCTTGGGAGCTGCAGGGCTAGGCTCGAGGACTTTTTGCCTGCCCAGGAGAGACCGAAGACTTCCTTGCCATTTTTTACTTCGCCAACTTCAACCCCCAGCAGACCGGCGAGTTGGGCTGTATCGAGCACTCCCTCGCGAATGACACCTGGGAAAAGCCGGCTGAAAGTGGCCAAGTCGTGATCTGAAGGAGGGGTTGTACCTAGTGGCTCTCTGGTGTGTTCGTTACTCAATTACTGTCCCCTCTGAAACAATTTCTACAAATGTATCCCAACTCAAGTTGGGAATGGGATGATGGTCCTGAATGGGGGAATTTTGGACTTCGAAAAGCAGATTCCAGAACTCAGTGGTGAGGCAAAACGTGCCGTGGAGCACCGTGGTGGGCACATTCAGATTATTGCCTCGGCCGGGTCGGGAAAGACGGAGACCGTCTCCCAAAGAATTGCCAGGCTAATAGAGGAAGGCGTCAGCCCCAGTGAAATTGTTGCCTTTACCTTTACATCGCGGGCAGCAGACGAGCTCAAAGAGCGAGTCCGAGCTAGGGTGATTAGCTTCGCAGGAGCCGAGAAGGCTGACCAACTGGGAACCATGTATGTCGGAACCATTCATGGTTACTGCTTCCAGATGCTTCAACGAAATGTACCCAAGTACGAAAGCTACTCTGTGCTGGACGACAAGCAACAGACTGCCTTTATGTTGCGTTATGAGCGCAAACTGCAACTGGCCCAGTTCCAGTTTAGAAAAGGCAAGTTTTCAGCAATTCGTCGCTTTAAGAACAACCTTGAAGTACTGGAGAATGAGCTGCTTGACATAGCTGTCATGGCAGAGGATTTTCAAGAATCGGCTCGCGAGTTTTATAGCCTGCTAGATGATCACAAATTTCTTACCTATGGTCGACAGATCTCTGAGGCTGTTCGATCACTCGAAGATCCAAAAGTTCGAAACTCGGTTGTCGCCAATCTAAAGCACCTGATTGTTGACGAGTATCAGGACGTGAATCCAGCCCAGGAAAGACTAATTTCTCTGCTTGTAGGAGACGGTGGAGTTGACCTGGTGGTGGTTGGGGATGATGATCAGGCAATTTACCAATGGCGCGGCTCAAGCGTGGAGAACATTGTTCGCTTCCAGGAGCGTTACCCAAATGTCATGAGTTACAGGCTGCTAACCAACAGGCGCTCCAGGCCGGAGATCGTAAAGCTGGCAAATGAGTTTGCGAAAAGTATTCCTGGGCGCCTGGATAAGGAAATGCTGCCTGCTCGTGAAGCAAATGGGCCCTCCGTGGACATGGCGATTTCTGAGACGGAGGCGAGCGAAACGGCCGATATCGCAGCAACCATCAGGAAACTTGTCTCCCGTGGTTACGAATACAAGCAGATGGCAGTCCTCGTAAGAGGTCGAGCCGCTTACAAAGAGATTTTGGAAGCCTTCAAGGTCTACAGAATCCCGGTCTTGCCCGGAGACCGCGAGGGGCTCTTTGATAAGGAAGATGCGGACTTTCTTGGCCGCTGTTTCGTATGGCTTGTTGATTATGACTGGAAAACCTCCATCTACTCCACCGATCTTCACAAGGTCGAACTCGCTGATTTGCTGAACATCGCCTCAGGCCTTTATTCACTCAGTGACAACGAGATTTCAGCACTTAGAAGCATCTTGAAAGGCATGAAGGCAAAGGTTGGGACCGATAGCCGAAAGATAAGTCTCATTAGGTTCGCTTATGAACTCACTGATGTTCTGGGCCTAAAGAATTGGGACAACTCGGACCCCCTAACCTCCGCCCGGCTGGGAACGGTATCCAAAGTCATTGGATTCGTGGCCGACTACGAGGCAATGGCTAAGTCGGCTCGAGTAAGTCGAGATGAAGAGGGGGTTCAGACTGGTGTTCCCGACGAGGGAGAGTGGTACTTCAAGAATCTTGCTGTTCTGCTTACGGGATACGCGATTGGTGAGTACCGCGATTTCGAAGGTGAGGCTGACGACAATTCAAATGCTGTGGATCTACTCACAGTTCACTCTGCTAAGGGTCTTGAATGGCCAATCGTGTTCATCCCATCCCTTACGGCTAAGCGTTTTCCAAGCGGTAAAGCTGGTCAGGAACCGCAGGAAGGCCCCTGGCTTGTCCCTACCGACCTATTTGATTTCCAGCGATATCAAGGAACAGAGCCGGACGAGCGGCGACTGTTTTACGTTGCCCTAACTCGCGCGCGCGAGTGGGTTGCACTTTCGTCTCACGAAAAGGTTTCGGTCCAGAAGTCGAGAATCTCTCCTTACTATGAATTCTCTCAAAAAATACAGGGCTCGAACCTGGATTTCCCTGCCCCTTGGTCAGGGGGAGAACCAGAAGCTGACACGGAGCTTCACATTACTTACAGCGAACTGGCAGACTACCTAAACTGCGGGATGAGTTTCTGGCTTAGAAACAGACTTGGATTCCCACCTGCGATTTTGGAGGAAATTGGTTACGGACGCGCGGTGCATCACCTCATGAGAGCGATCGCGGATGCCACAGCCGAGAAAGGTCGCCCTCTTACACCCAATGATGTGGATAGATTGCTGGCTACTGATTTCTTCCTGCCCTTCGCCGGCAAGTTACTACATTCCAAGTTCAAAGACTCTGCTCGAAAACTGGTCTTCAACTACCTAAGTGAGCACGCCGAGGAACTCAACAGGGTTTGGGAGTCTGAACGCCCATTTGAGCTAGCTCTGCCAGGGGTGGTGGTATCGGGTCGCGCCGACGTGGTTTTGGACAAGCACGACGGCAAAGTCGATTCACTTTCGATTGTCGATTACAAGACTCAAACCTTCGATGAGGAAAGCTCTAGTGCTGTGGACTTTGAGTTGCAGCTCCAGGTCTACTCAGAGGCGGGTATAAGGGAAGGCCTAGATGTTTCAGCTGCTTTTGTGCACGCTCTCGAGGACGGGACAAGGACAGCTGTTCCCATTGATGAGGGTTCAAGAGCAAAGGCGATTGAGGTTGTCATCCAGGCCAGCAAAGACATAAAGGCAAGAAGGTTTGACGCAAGCCCTAATCCACACAAGTGCGGAATCTGCGATGTCCGCAGCCTGTGCAGAAGTGCGGCACCTAAGCCCTAATTACGCGACCTGCATCTTCAAGCCTCTTCCAGAATTCGCCGTGGGCTCTGAGACCTCGACCTATGTGGTCCCTAACACCTGGGGCCTGGGTTGCCGATGGAACAACTCGAGCCAAAGTCTCTCCGACATGGTCTCTCGATATAACCACAAGCCCGATCTGGTGTCGGGAGGCCATGACACACAATCGCCCAGTCGCTAGATCAAATTCCGAAGGATCGCTGACGCCCGACAGCGGATGGATAGCGATCATGAATGGAACCTCCAATCCCTGCCATCTCTCCGGAGTATCAATCCTTACGTCCGAGTACTTTGCCCCCAGGGTCTTTCGAACCAAGCCATTCATAGATCGATGTGATGCGACAACTCCGATGTGTTTTTGTTCTAGCCGGATGGGAGGAGTATCGCGACCGAGGGTGAACAGAACATCCGCGTGCATCAATTCCTGGACCACCTTCTTCGCCAACTTAGCTAAATCTGAATCAGTTGTCTGTGGCGGGCCATCGCTTGGAGTGGGAATTGTTACAGCCACAGGCTCGAAATTTGCGAGGGCATCGACTATTCGACCGCCTCTGAGTGATGTGAGGCTACGGTCTCCCGGTTCGGCGAAGCTTTCAAAATCGAAATCATAAAAAGGTTTCACAAAGTCGACCGAGGCGAATGGCAACCTGCGACAAGCTGGTAGATTCCCCAAAACAGCCTGCGCTATCAATTCGGGGTCGGACTTCACAACTTCAGGCGCTGCTTTGTGAGGTGGTCGCCTTGAAGTCCCCCAGCGCAAAGTTTCGACGCTGGAAACCGGTTCAATCTGACCTGGGTCTCCGATGAGGAGAAACTTTTCGCTGAGGTCCGCGCACTGCATTAGTTTGGCCCAGTCCATTTGCCAAGCCTCATCAATTGCTAGCAAGTCAAATGGGGCAACGTCTTGAAGTGTCGCCCATTTCGCAGCGGTTGATACTGCTAGGCAGGCTTCTTTCGGAACCTCGGATAGAGAGGTGGCCCACTTTGCATTGGCTGGGAAGTCAGCTGGCGGTTCCGACTTTGATCTTGACAATCTCACGATTGTAGAAACGGGGTAGTCCTTGGCGAAGCGGGCTGCAATGTCGTTTGCTTGGCTATTAGTCTGCGTCGCGAGGGCAACGCGCCAGCCCTCCCAAACAAGTCTGGCGACAATTCTCAGGAGTAGATGAGTTTTTCCGCTGCCTGGAGGCGCCTCAATAACAGCGAGTCGCTTGTTCTGGAGCAAGGATTCGCTTACGTGGCTAAAGAGCTCGTCTGAGCGAACTTGAATTGCTTTCTGTCTTGGGGTTAAAGTCATCGAAGTCCCTCAATCTGTGCCGCGTCCTCAACCACACTTGGGATTGGGCTGGTGCTTGATTTAGAGTGGGTCAACCAAGAACCAGGGCCCTGGCGGGTCTTCCAAACTTTGGTGCTTGCCCGAGAATCAAGATCGCTACTGTCACGGGGCACAAACACCACATCCTGTCGAAGCCAAGCTTCGCTTCTGGGGGGTTCCGAGATCGGGCCTGGAATGATCAAAGTTTTCTTGCCAAGGAACTTCAAAGTGATTTCAGCAAGATCTAGATCTACAAACTCAAGTTCCTCCACGGAGACATAGTGCCCCGGTGAACCCCTGAAGGACAAATACTCGCCAACCCTTACCCTGAACTCGTCACTGAGAAAAACTCTGAGTTTCCAATAAACTTCTGCCGACCTTCCTTCGCCATCGAGAAGGACTTCCGTAACCTTGCCTTCTACAGCGTTACCCTCGGCTAGCGCTTCGCGAAAAAGTTCAAGGTCGTCGTGTATCAAACTTGGAAGATATTTGGCCTCCGCAGCACCTAGTCGGAAATAGCGGGATGCCGCCGCTGTTCCATGGTGCTCGGTCTCAGGGTGAGGGGTGTAAGCCGGGCCATACTCAGGGTCAGACATCTGCCTCTCGAGTCTCTGGAAATCGTAAAAATAACGAATCAAAGAGTCCTTAACGAGCTCGGGCACTCCAGAATTCATTGGTCGGCTGTCTCTTGCTAACAATTCCATGGCTTCTCGCGCTGCCTCCCAGCGAGTTAGGAGCTCTTTCCTAATCACTTGAGCGATGAAGTCTGCTCTTGTAGTGTCTGGCTCACCTTCCTGAACAGACTTACGATATGCGTTGAGGGCTGTTTCGAGGCTCTGTTCAACCTCCAGGTTCATGGTTATGCCACAAGATGCACGACCTGAAGTCTGGGAGAGCTTGATCCGATCTGTGAAGCTCCCCTCTGCCTTGTGCCAGGTAAGGGCTGAGTGAAGATTTGAGACGGATTGATCATCGACCGGATAAACAAAACTGTGGCTCAACTGGGCTGCGGCATCTAAGACCAACTGTTGGCCAGTGACTCTGGACTCCGCAAACAAAAAAGTACAAAGTCTTGCCAGCGCTCCCAGGGGAGACCTGAGGTCGTCCATCTTCCTAGACTGCCAAAATCCGTAACTAATGAAGTGGAGCATCTCAAGATGGGAAGGGCCTGGAACCCAAATTTGGGGTGGGTTATCAATCGGCAAATCAGTCTTTGTTACGGGCTTAAAGGTGAATCCCTCTGCTCGCATGTGCGTCAATAGATCTTCACCAAACTCACTGAGCATCTCTGAGATGTCATCGCGATCGCGGCCATCCGGGACGGACAGAATCTTCGGTTCCGCGCCTGGCTTGCCGTAGGCGACTCCCCAAGGCCTGCTCTCGCCAGCCATACGGACAAAGGCGACAACTAGGGCTTCATCGCTGATAAAGACATGGGATGTTGAATACCGCGGGAGAGGGCTGCGTGCCTCGAATGCTCTCAGGCGGCGAACAACCTCACGCATTGCCATGAGGGCTCCAATCAACCGCAGAAAGTTGCGATACCAACGCAGACTCAGTCGCGTCTCGCGGCTTTTCTCCATTTAGGAGCGCGATGGTTCGACCCATAGAAACAGCGCCCAGGGCTCGTGAAACCTCGGTGCCAAGGACAATCCCTCTGTCCTCACGCACAGCAACAAGCTGACACCGAGCCGCAAGATCGCAGAATCCCCAGCATTTTTCCGCATATGCCGTCCTGGAATGCTTAACCCAAGCCTCGTATTCATCCGGGTTGAACTCTTCTAGGTTCACTCCGACGACTCGCTGTGCGACTTCGTCGAGATTCAAAAAACCTCGCTTGGCTCTCTCTTTTTGCTCGGATAGATCTTCGTCTGCTCGAACAACGGGGCTAGAGGTTCCAGGCCAGGTAAAGACCAGAAAGCCGGTGGCTGGGAGGTCGAAGTGCGATAGCAACCTCTGAGCTTCCAGCCATGACTCAATCCCATACAGATAGACACCTGCTTGCGCTCGTGCCGTCGCCAAGTGTTGGGGGTCGGTGTAGCCTCCTCTGTCAGGGAAAACTTTGATCTCACCTATCTGGAGTTTTACACGTCCGTCTTGACCCTTGACTGCGGTCATGACGTCGAGGATCAGTGTTGCTTCGGGCAGCATGACACCTTGGGGGAGTCTGATTGTCAAACCAGTGATGATTGACGGTATTGGCCCACCCTCTGACAATGTACGAATAAAATTGGCCGACTCCCTCAGTGCTTCTTCCATACTCTGAACGGAGGTTCCAAAATTGGACTTGAGCCGGAAGTCAGCGAAACCACTTGAGCCAGCCGGAAGAACGTTCTTCTTTTCCAGCTGCTCTCTTAAGACGGCCGCATCGGCATCGAAGAGGCGCTTCTCAAAAAGGTAACCTCTGGTAACAGCAAAAGGCGAGATTCCCTTGTTGTCAGGCAAGCCAAGTGAGGCAGCCACTTTACCCATGCGAACGTTCAGTACGGCACTTACAGTGTTTGCTTCGCACTCGGGATTTTTGGCCCACTGTTCGAAACGAACACGAGTATTTGCGGTTGTTTGCGCCACACTACCTCCAAGGCGTTGATGACTGTTTTTAGTATAGAAGTCCAATTGTCTGCCCACCCCTAGGCAGTCTTCAGGCGAGGTGCGAGAAAAGCCCCGAATTTGGCCCTCCCTAAATCTGCTGCGGTGACCCTCTGAAGTAATTCAGTGACTTCGTTTGCAGGAACTAGCGTGATTCAATGTGGCTGGTTGACCGAGCTAATTCCAAGGAGATGTCGATAGCTCTGCTCAATCCGTACCAGTAATTCAACGATGCGACCCAAAACATAACATCCTCGGAAGTAGCCCCATGAAACATTGGATGATTTTCTAGCAACAGTTGGACAATTTCTGAACGGGAAGTTCCGTGTGACTCAATCAGAACTGAGTTCATCGTTCTGAGTTCGTCTTCAGACAAGGATTTTGGGACATTTAGCCTTGCTGTGAGTACTTTTCTAGATCTGGATACCTGCGGGTAAATCATCACATCAAGGAAATGAGACATCAGTGTTCTAGAGGCCGTGTAACTGGAAAGAGTCCGTGCCAGATTTACCGGAGTCTCATAAAAAAATGGCCAACAGTACTTACCTCTACTGGTCAGGATGCTCAGCCATGTTTTCCAATCTAAGTTGTATTTTCTTTCGATTTCCAACCGGGCAGAGGTGACAGGATCGCACTTGCATTGCTCTTCAGTCTTCCCACAGCAAATTTTGATGCCGTCTCCCAAATCGACGAGGTAATGCGACAGCAGCATTCTAAGAAGTGGAGCAAGGCTTGAATTTTCAACGAGTTGTGACTCTAAGTCTTCCTCGCGTAGTTCGAAAAGTTGGGCTTGGGTTTTCTGATGGATTTCCCTAATAACATCCACCGCACTCTTTCCTGGATGAACCACTATCCCATGCGCTAAAAGAATCAGGGAATCAAATTTGCTGAGTTCTTCTGCGACGTCCGCTAGCTCCCGCTGCAGTTCAGCGATTTGCGTCTTGCTAGATTTGATTTCGCCTTGGAGGAGGTCGATTGCAGCACGTAGCTCGGTTGCGCTGTCATTCAAAGCCCCACGTTCCAACTCATCTTGTTTCTCAAACTCTCTGACGTGCTTCCTAATGGCTGTTAGGCGAGTCGCATATTTCTCTGAACCAGTTAACGCCCTCTCGTCGCCCACAACAGGCTTGGACAACACTTGGGAGGTTTTGTATTCCTTCAACATCGCCACCATGGCATCCAGCATTTGTTTAGCACGGTCTTCTTTTGCCGTTTCCTTCTCGAAACGTTTTAGAATTTCATCAACCGACTCTCCACGGGCCCAGGCTAAGTCACCCAGTTCCTGTGAGAAGGACATCAGGAATGCGTCGCGAAGCCTGTGTTCATTTCGCCCGGCGGCCAAAGATGCTTCCGTTTCCCGCAAACGGCGTTCCTTTACACCCAGATGCTTGTCACCTACAGAAATCGCGTGTTTCAGGGAAGCAATTCGAGAAGAGATTGACTGAGATTTTCTTTGAAGATTGAGGCGTTTTTCATCCTGAAATGAAGGGCTCTCAGGTGGTGTTTTTTTGCTTTCTGGCAGAGAAACACCAGTTCTCGCGAATTCCCCATCTTTGATATCTCGCACATGCTTTGACTTTGCGGGCACGAGGAAAGTCTGCGACTCGGTTTTTTCGAAGTCGTTCACAAACGTGACATTGATTGAGAAGGAGTCGAAGGAGAGAGTCAGAGAACTCTTAATTTTGGCGGCGACCAAACGTTTGGAACTCTGGCCGTCTTTGACTTTCCAATACTGGATTGGGAAGCTGCTCCATCTTAGTGATCTAGAGACTTTCTTTCCCTCTGGAATGATAAAGGAAACCCGCAGTCCCGCACCTCTCATTAGGGTTGCATGAGAAACAAAATCCTTGTCTCCAGAGCAGATGACAGAAGAGTCAAAACCAGCCACACCATTTTGTCCCAGCTTCCCCGGTGACTTTAGGTTCGCATTTAGGAACTTAAGTAAACTGATATCTACGGCCTGAGGTCGATTCTTCTCGGGGACAACTATTAATCTATTGTTTTCATCTATGTTCAAATCTGTCAGGATTTGACTAAGGGTTCGCGCCACAATCTCCCTGCTGTGGCCAAACAAAATGAAGTCTCGAGACCTGTCAAATCCTGCTTGAGCTAAATACTCTTCCAATCTAGCTCTGGCGGTCTCCTTGTTTGTGATAGACGGACCGTGAAGGTTTTCCAGGTCGATGATGTGCAGTGTTTTAGTCACAATTTATCCCCCGGTCCCGACTTCGCCGTCCTGCGGCGACGCCCCAATTCGTCGCTGGAGCTAGCATACATAAAACTCTTGAGGCCAAGGCCCCTCTGCTGCGTGCATTTGTTTCTGATGCCGCTAACGCGTAACGCCGACAGATGATCAAGGAAGCACTTTCCCAATGGTCGATAGCTCTATATCGATTGGCAGCCTCTTTGGACTGGAAGCCCGCGAATTCCAAACTTCCGCTGTAATTCTCCGATGCCGCAACGAGATCCTTTACAGATTTATGTACATGAGTTCCTCGCAATTGACTTACTAGAGCGTTGGAGATTCGCACTTTTTTATCCTTAACGAGCCGTTCAGACGTAAGTTTTCCTTGAAATTCAAGGGGAAGGATGCGCTAGCAGACTGGCCGTTTTTCTTGACATTTTTCAGGTCTCTAACTCGAGCAAGAGATTGAGCTAGCAAAGTAATGTTTCTTCAAAATTTGTGGAACCCATAGAGCGCGTAGCCAAACCTGTTATTAGCTATTACCGCATCTGTTTCTCTGCCCAGCTGAATAAACAAGTCAGGTGCCGATTCGTAAAGGTTCTTGCTGACTTCGTGGTCGTTTCGATTTTTGGCGCGGTCTGATGGCTCCAGTAGGGTGCCTTCTTCCCCATAGCTCCTCATCGGTCACTTCATCGTGACTGGACATCAGACCTCCCATAGGTCTTTGCCTGCTGGACCTTTTTAACGGCTTGGTATCTAGCGACTGGGTCGCTCGTCTCTCGATGCCTGGCGACAAAGAATTGTCGAGGAAAGATGCTTCTAAACGCTGTCATTTCAACTCCCAACTAACTAAGCCCCCTTAGGGGGATCAGATTAGTTGTGGGGTCTGACTTTTTTTTACCCATTGCCAGATCTAACCTCTTTTTTAGAACCGTCTTGAGCCCACTGAGACCAATGCCACTGCCATCTCGCCTAAACCGTTATCTGAGATCTTCTCTATGGTCGGTAATCCACCTGTCCCAAACAACTTCATCGCAGCCAAAGGCACGAATAAACTTTTGACCACATGTGCAGCGTGCTACGCCCTCACTGCTGGAAAGTACGCTTGCAAGATAAGGATCCAAAGGCGGAATGTGGCCAGAGATTACGTCTTCACGGTCGACAGCTACTGTCACGGGGCCTAAGTCAAAGGCGTCACCAGAGTCACCGAACCACCCGTACTTCTCCTCATTGCTGAAGTCCTCGAGATTAAGAAGGTGTTCAAGAAACTGTTCCTCGAGTTCATCGGGCTCTTCCAGCTCAACTTCATCATCATCGATTAGGTCTTCGACCTCATCGGCCTCTTCCAACTCAAGAGACTTCGGACGAGGCGGAGGATTTGTTTCATAATAATTAGCAAGATAAATTAGCCACTCTTCGAGTTCTCTCGAACTAAGGAGTGCTGACCTAGGGTGATCATTGTTGAGTGCCGCTGCGACCCTACTAAGTATTTCTTGGGCGTAGAACTCTTCTTCGAGTTCCCAGGATCTGTGAAGTTGAACGGGGCTATTAAAATCTCCGCCTTTTGCATCCAAGAATGCGACGTAATCTTCCTGATTGGCTTGGTCAACAATGATTCCAGTAAGGCTTTTTGTTAGCGGCCTCTTCTGACTGGTATGCAAAATCTGAATCTGCAAGCCGCCCGCTTCACTGTCTCGCGCTTCTTCAATAAGCTGAAGGCAATTCGAGACAAAGTGCGACACCTCCCATGGCGTCGCAAACCTCAGTAGGTACTTATGAAACCTAGAGATACTTTCAGAACGCACGGCCATGTCTCCAGGCACGAAGAAAACCAAATTTAAGAATCCAGGCTCAATTTCCTTGGATTCCGCCAGGTCTTCGACGAGTTTGAATAAATAACTAGGCGCAAAGGCAGAGAGTATGTGGATGTCGCGTCCACGCACAATCTGAGGCAATAAAAGTTGATCCGATAAGTGAGGTGCGTCGTCGTACATCGGCTTTAGGAAGCCTGACTTCAAGCTCATTTCACTCAGCCTAACTTTCCAGGTCCAGCTCGCCGTTCACCTTGAGATACTCTTCGCAGCCACTCAAGTCGACCGTGTAACTCAAATCTGTAATGCGCTCATCAAATGGCACAGTTTCCCTAGTCAAGCGAGGGAAACCATCTCGGATCTCATACATCTTCTCTGCCCAGATATCGAATTTCTCGAATTTGGCGGGGATGCTCGATGAATATCCTCCTTCAGCAAGAGCTTTCGTGAGATAGGAACTGGCCTCTTTGCCCTCGAAAGCTTTGTGGGCACTTATACGCTGTATCAGATCATGAGTTGACAAAGCTCCCGTGGCAGAGAACCCCAAGCGAAAAGACATAAGCACAAGCTGCCTGTTGGCACGCTCTTGCAGTTGGTCAATGCTGGAGATTTCATGCAAGACGGGTCCGGTTCGCTTAGTGGAAGTCTTGACTTCCACATCGAAACTCGCTCCACAGAAATCATGAGGTCCGCCGCTCGGCCCCTGCCAGAATTCCCACCTAAAGGTGTCCTTATCGACCCACCTGTCAAATGTAAGGAGCTCTCCAATCAGGCCAATAAAACTCGACTGGGGAAAGGCTTGCTTGAGGGTTCGCCAAAAGTCCAACCACTCTCTTATGGCTGTATCTACGGCGCGAGGCGACTGTTCCCCATCCAGCTTTGCTAATTCGGAAAGCAAGTGTTCGCAAACAGCATTGAACATCTCAAGGTCATCTGGGTCCTTGGGCTCAAGAATTGCGCATAAAGTGGTGCCTTGCCCAATGACCAGAGGTTGATAATCCACCTGGAAACCTACCGTTTCAAGCGTGGAGGGAGGGACAGATTCTGGCCCGCTTATCTGAACTACTAGCTGCGGAGTTCCGCGCCCCGACACCGTGGCCAAAACTAAGCCGCCCGCCCACATGCCAACTGGCCTACCCGCGCTTTCATTCGCTGCTCGCAGGAGTTCAAGCCAAGTTTCTTCTAGGTTCAATTGTCGATCCTCTCTTGACCGTTTCGCTGACGCCAGTATTCTTTGATCTCCAGTTCCGAGTGCGGAAAAATGACGGCCAATCCAATTAGCGTCGTCGAACAATTGGCATCGCCAAATATCGCCTCACCCAAGGTCTTTTGGTCCGGCAAGGGGTTTACCTCTGGCCTTGAAAAAGGGCTGATTGGATAAATGAGAAGCAATCCATTTGACTTTCTTCGGACACTGCGAGTTGCCTGGCTAGCCGAACATTCATTGTCTATGCGGTACTGCATTGCCTTGCCCAAATCTTCGGTAGAAAAATCGATAATCTCGTCCCCGCGGAGTCTGTTCGCGCCCAAACTAAGTGGATTCACCAAGGCTCCGATACTTCTCTTTGAGCCGGCATCCAAGGAACGATTTAAGCGTCCAATACTCAAATCGAGGCCAAAATCCTCGACGCCAAGTTCCGGGGCTTGCTCTCGCCCAATAAGACCTACGCTCCAAGACGTTAGCTCGGGCGTTTCGTTGAAAAGTAGGTCCCGAATGTATGCAGAAATATTTTTGGGTGAAAACCTGCTAGCACCTTCCACAGTTTTGTAGTCCGCAATGAACTCCAAGACCTTTCTCCCATCAACTTCCGTCCAAAGTTTCTTGGAGGTTCTCTCTAGTTGGTCGTCCTGGTGCTGTGGGAATCCTGCATCTATGATTGCTCGCAGAAAAGTCGACGTTCGGTTTTTATTGAACTCAGCCAACTCCTTTGCTCGAGCGGAATCATCGAATGAGGTTGACTGCACTAGGTCTCCCGAATAGGAGATGCCGTGAACATTGACACTGAGCATGTGGTTTCGTGCGGTCGGAAGAATACCCAACCGTCGCTGCACTCGAGGTGCAAATTGCCTTGGGGTCATGCCAGTCTTTTGATACAGACTTATCTCAGCTCTAAGAGCCTCTTCCATCTGAGAGATTTCTCTGAAGTCATGCCTCAATTTGTCCGTCGTAAAGACTCGAGTTAGATCCACCACATCGCGGCGATATCCGAAGAATCTGCCCATCTGAGTCAAGGTATCGGCTTGAGGCTGAGTCGTCTTTCTTGCGAAATAGCTGAAAAGCAATCCCTCTAACGTAAGGCCTCGAGAAAGCTTGTTGCCACCAACGACTATGGTTACTAGATCTGGGGTTTGCTGATAATCGAGCTCGTCTTCAGAACGAAAATTCAGAACCTTTACTTGAATTAGGTCAAAGCCGTTTAGCAAGTCCTCCAAGTTTGGAACCAGAGCATCAAAGCCAACATCAAACTCGAGGTCCTGCATCTCCTGCCTGAACTCATCCCACACCTGGCGAAGTTTCGTTTTGATGGAGGCATTGTCATAGCGCCATTCGGTATGCAGCATGTCAATGAAGTGACGAAGCCGCTTGCCGACATTCTCTTGTTCCTTTACGGAAGAAGTTGTGTGGATTAGGAACGAGCTAGGAGTCCGTTTCTTTCGAACAAAACGACGGACGGCCGTTGCAAGGATGAATTGATAAATAGAGGTCTCGACATGTGCGGAAATGCCATTATCTTGAACACTGGGGGCCTTATGCATGCCCTGAATGGCCTCGTGTTCCTTGTCCGTCAAGATCCTCAAGACCCGAGAAGATAGATCCTCACCTTCATCTTCGCCCATCAAATTGGGACCAAAAAACTCGAGAGGACCCATGTATCCGTCTGGCTTAGGAAGCGAGATTATAAAGTCCTCGGGGTAGAGATCCTCGCCAAAATCCTCATGCCTAGTATTCATGTCAATGAAAACATTCGAATAAGGAGTCGCTGTATAGGCAACAAATGCCAAGTCGCCCACGCACTTTGCCTTCAGTTGTCGAATCAGTCCGTTGATTCTTGACGGCTTAAAGTCATCGTCGATTCCCTCTTCGTTTTGATCCACAGCATTTTGATCATTGGTGCTTGGAAGAGTATTTATGCTGGCTTGGTCGGCTTCATCGTCGATTATCAGGACAGGGACAGTTACGCTATCCCCCAGCCAATTGAGGAGTTTCTGCAATACTGAAGCATTTTTCTTAGTAACGCACAGATGCTTCCCCCTTGCCAGAACGTTACCCGCTTGCAAGTGCATGTATTGGAAATCACCATTAATGAGGTCCTCGGACGTGAGCTGCTGGATAAGTTCGTCGTGGCCCGCATTTGTTCGCTGGGCCGTAGGGCGCTCTGGCGAACTTTGAAGTAGTCCCAGTTCGTCATTCATTCTGATCTGAGTCTGACGCCTTAGAGTGTTGTGAATTCCTGTTAGAACAATGACCAGGGAATACCCAGCATCGAAAGCCTTTGCAGCAAGCGCAGTGTAGTTAGCGGTCTTGCCTGATTGCACATATCCGATGACAAGACCCGAGTACCTATTAGGAATCTCTAGTGTCTGCCCTAGCGAGTCAACTCCTTTTTCACTCTTGCGAGTTTTTGGATCACCAATTGAAAACAAGACGTTATCGCTGAGTTTGTCTAATTGACTGACCTGCTCAACGGTTCTTCCTCCGTGCTGAACCAAGTATGTTTTGAGAGCCGCCCAATGACTTCCTGTGTTGGACGTGTACCCCTCTCGCCATACTGGTTTGGATTTTGAGATTTGACCAGCTGACGGACGTTTGACTATGACCAGTTCGGATGTATACCTATCAAACACAGCCTCCCTAAAAACTTCAGGGACAAAGTCATTAAGGACTTCCGGCACTGTCCTGTCTGGGTTTGCTTCTATCGCTTGTTTGAAAGTTGCATAGACAAGCTCAAACATCACTCTGTTGGTTTCGTTTATCTGCACTTACCAGCCCAGCTCTTTCGCCTCAGTGGGATGCTCGCTCTTTATGAGGAGCTTTAGTTGGTCTAGTGAATCCATGAGTGAGTGCTTTGTGGCCACCTGATCAAGTATTTCTGCCAACGCAACAGCTGTAAGTTTCCTCTGGAGGGGCGGGGGTTTAGTGCTGCCTCTCCCGGGAAGCACGGCCGTCGTTAGGCCTGTGTTCTTTGATCTATAACGATCTTTAGCCCTTTTAACAATTTTCTGAACAGTTGGATCAAGCCTCTCCTTCACCACCTCAGGAAGTGTCACCTTTGATTTGTCCACGGTGACGCTCAACACTTCGTCAAGTTCGTTTTCAAAGTCAAGGGCGATTCGAGCCAGCGACATGTGTGGCTCGGCTTTTCGAGTCCTCAACCAGGTGCCCCACTGAATCAAGCGGTCGTTTCGATAGATGTAAAACCCCTGACTATCGTTCCAGCCCTTTGGTCTCCCGTGGTCTTTGTGAGCCGCCGAGCTTGACCACTCTTTTTCGGGAGGAAGAATATAACCCTTGATCTTTAGCGGAAAGCCGTTGATAGGGACCTCGGCTAGGTCCTCCTCCCAGGTTTTTTCATCTCGAGCGAACGGGTCATATGGGTCGATTTTTCTACCATTTATGGTCAAATCAACAGTTCTCTGGTCTGCGTTCTCCCCAGACAAGAACCGATGAAAAACCATTGAGAGGTGAAGTTCGGCTGCTTTAGCCGCCTTCAGCAGTTCTTCACCAACTCGATCAGCGCCTACTCCTCGAACGGGATCTAGTGCTGTCAAGCGCTCCCAAATCACAGCAGTTCCATGGCTAGATTCAAAGTAGGACCTGACCGACTCAGGCAGATCGGAGCTCTCTAAAATCAGTGACAATTGCTGCCAGTCGTTTGTCTGTCGAATGTGCTCGCGATCCAAGCACCTGATGTGCAATTCTTTCGAATCTCGATGTCTTGTAGCGACAGTCATTTTGTCCGCTTGAGAAAGAGAGGCTGCCTTCATACCGGTGCCAAATTTTCCTAGATCTCGGGTTGAATACTGACGAGTCTCGGCCGCAAATTTCATCGCCTCTGTGAGTGTCTCTCGCTTCATGCCAGAGCCGTTGTCTAGTATCACGACAATTTTCGAATCGAAATCTATTTCGATTGCGATTTGACTAGCTCCAAACTCAAGGGAGTTGTCAATTAGGTCCGCCAGGGCCGTAGAGAAAGTGTAGTTACTGCCCTTGCCAATAATGATGTCGACAAACTTTGCCGGATTTGGAAGAGCTGCCTCAGTTTTCTTGCTCAATCATTACCCCCGCCCCGTGAATAACTTACTCCAGAATCGAGGTACTTCTCCAGTGAAAGGGCCAGGGAATGAATGACATTTACAGGAACTGCATTGCCGAGCTGCTTGTAAGCGTTTTTTCTCGAAGAGTGGAGGACAAATTCGCTAGGGAAGCCTTGAAGGTTCGCCGCTTCACGCACTGAAAGCAGGCGAGGGTTTCTATCCGATTGCCATAACAGGATTTCCGAGCCGTCTTTGTAGTATCGAGCCGAAAGCGTTGCGGTGTATTGAGAGTCTTTGTTGACAATTTGGTAGCCGAAGCCCTTCCCGGAAGCCTTGTTTCGAGACTTACGCTCTTGGTGGCCACTCCACAGCTTGTCAGATATTGTTAGCTCTTCTTCATCCGCTTGTTCGTTGAGAATCTGGCTAACCTTCAGTTCACTTCTGTCATGCGTTGGTTGAGGGAAGAGGTACTCACTCGCCATTGGAATATCGTTACGTATAGCCACAATAAACAGCCTGTTTCGATTCTGAGGGAGCCCAAAATCTCTTGCATTTAGGACACGATGGTGTACCGAGTAACCGAGATTCAAGAGCACTTCGACGATTGTCAAGAAGGTCTGCCCGTGGGCATGAGATTTCAAACCTCTCACGTTTTCTAGCAGGACTACCCTCGGCCTTTTCGCACGAATTATATTTGCGATTGAGAAGAACAAAGTCCCTCTGGTGTCCTCGAACCCTAGTCTTTTGCCGGCATTTGAAAAAGGTTGACAAGGGAAGCCGGCAAGCAGTAGCTCGTGATCGGGTATCGCATCTGGATTCGAGTCAAATTTTGTGATGTCATCATTCAACTCATGGCCACTATCGAAGTTTGAGGCGTATACCTCTCGAGCGGCAGCGTCGAGCTCTGAGGTGAAGACGCACTTACCCCCAAGAGTGTCAAATGGAATGCGCATACCACCAATACCTGCAAACAGGTCAATGAACTTAAAGTTAGAAGTCTGCATTTGAGTGCCATTTCGAAAAAGAATTAGTGACCCCAGGATACACCTCTTCCATCATCCAAATAGGGGGCCATGCCCTCAACGCTCTGTTGTGACAACAGACATGTGTTGAACCTTTGCGAAGCCCGCAAACTCCAAAACTTCCTCGGTTAGCGTCGCATAGCCAAGCAGGATCTTCTCAAAAGCTCCATCCAGGAGTTCGTGGCGTTTGCCTAGCCAGAAGGTCGGGCGCTCGCACTTGTTTACTTGCTCGGCTAACCAGTTATCTGGCATGGCCAGGTATACCGGAGATCTGTGTTCAAGACCCATGGCGGAGTTTGACTTACCGGCCTCATAGATCACACCCGCCACGAATCTGTTTCTCTCTCCATCAACAACGATTGAGATGCATTGACCATCAACCAGGTTGACATCACCAATAAAGCCTCGCCAGTCACAGTTCTTACAACCAAGGTCGGGGTCATATTCAGAGACGATGCAACCGCCTATATAGATGTTCTCTTGATTCTCGAAGGTGTCTCTCGATGGCATGCCATAGATGATTCGCTTTAGTTGGTGAAAACAGATTGGGCACTTAGGCAAAAGGGCATTGACGACAATCTCGCCTTCTTCACTCACAACTGCGTCAAGGTCGTCTGCTACATCTTTGTAAAGCTCGAGGTCTTCCTCGCTATAGCAGCAGATCAATACCTCTATATCACTGTGTGAGTTTTGCAGGTAGAGCGATATGGCTTGCAGTGCTGTTGGCATCGCAACCTCTTTAGGAATGCCAAATGCTCCGGTGCCGAGAGCAGG
>JACCDN010182761.1_pt1 | contig 22637 bp, 20 predicted proteins | sample 7441691 | NCBI WGS metagenome assembly JACCDN01 (sample SAMN15323439, study PRJNA562643) | freshwater metagenome | isolation source: river surface water | place: USA:Blue River Watershed | collected 2017-08-16 | reverse complement strand
GTTGTTATTAAAGACTTGCCACAAGCGTGGCGCACCTGCAATGGGTGGTATGAGTGCTTTGATTCCTATTAAGAACGATCCTGAGAAAAATGCTATTGCTATGCAAGGCATCATCAATGACAAAAAGCGTGACGCAACTGATGGCTACGATGGTGGCTGGGTAGCTCACCCAGGTCTTGTTGAAGCGTCTATGGCTGAGTTCAAAGCAGTATTGGGCGATCGTCCGAACCAATTTGACAAGCAAAAGCCTGAGGTGAACGTAACGGCTGCAGACTTGTTGGACTTTCAACCAGAGACGCCGATCACTGAAGCAGGTTTACGCATGAACATCAACGTTGGTATTCATTACCTAGGCGCTTGGTTGGCTGGTAACGGTTGCGTACCTATTCATAACTTGATGGAAGATGCTGCAACTGCAGAGATCAGCCGTTCACAAGTGTGGCAGTGGATCCGTTCACCAAAGGGTGTTTTGGATGATGGTCAAAAGGTTACTGTTGAATTAGTTCGCAAATTGATCGCTGAAGAGTTACCAAAAGTAAAAGCCAGTGGTGCAACTGGTCACTGGGATCGCGCTGCTGAGATTTTTGACGTGATGAGTACTGGTGAGAAGTTTGAAGAGTTCTTAACTTTACCTTTGTACGAGGAAATCTAATTGACCATCTTGGCCATCGACACCTCGACACAGTGGTGTTCTGTGGCCTTGGTTAATCCCCAAGGAGGCGTGGATACCAAGCCTCCTTTTTCTTTGATTCGTCACGAAAATCTAGGCCCAGAATCTAGTCAGCATGCCTTGGATTGGGTTGAAGCTTTGCTTGGTGAAGCGGATATCTTTTTTAAAGATCTAGAGGCGATTGCAGTCGGGATTGGTCCAGGTGCTTTCACAGGAATTCGAATTGGTGTGGGTATTGGCCAAGGTATGGCTTTAGGCGGTGATTTGCCTTGCTTGCCAATTGTCTGTCTTGATGCCATTGCATTAGAAGGTATTAACTCTTTAGGTCTCCAAAATGGAGACCAAGTCTTGGTCGCGGTGGATGCTCGTATGAGTGAAGCGTATTGGGCCATGTATCAAGTTCAAGACAATGGTTTACCAGAAAGATTGGGGGATATCCATTTATCAGCCCCAGACGCCATTGAGCTACCTGCAAGCGCCTTCTATTTAGTGGGTAATGCTGTGACAGCCTATCCAGAAAAAATGGCTCAGCATCAAGCACAAGCGATCAAAATTGATGTTGATGCAGTTCCTCATGCCAGATCGATTGCTCGTTTGGGATTTGATGCTTTGGAAAAAGGTCTTCAAGTCAGTGCTGAAGAACTTCAGCCGATTTACATCAGAGACAAGGTGGCACAAACCATCGCTGAACGAGCAGAAACAAAGGATCAAGCCTAGGCTAAGCTAAGAACGATATGTTGGATACCAGACTATTGCCCATGGCTGTGCGCGACCTGGATCAGGTTGTAGAGATCGAAAATAAGAGTCATCTTGCGCCATGGACTTTAGGTAAATTCACAGACTCCCTAGACGCAGGTTATTGGGCCTATTCTTTAACCCAATTAGGTGTTGATGATGCACCTGATACTTTGATTGCTTATTGCATTTTGATGCCCGGAGTTGATGACTTAAGTTTGCTCAACATTACTGTTGATCCTCAATATCGTCGCCAGTCTTGGGCAAGAAAAATCATGGCGGTGATGGAAGATCAGGCTATTCAAAAAAACTTCCAGAAAATATTCTTAGAAGTTCGTGCTGGTAACGCGCCGGCGATGGCTCTTTATGAGCGTATGGGATATCAGCGGGTCGGGATCAGAAAAGCATATTATCCAATCCATGAGGGGCAGCGTGAAGATGCCTTGGTCATGATGAAAGAGTTAATGAAAGAGTCGATAAGAGCATGAGTCAGAAAGATTATTTAAACGCGATGGGTATTAGCACTTGGGATCTCCAAGATGCGGGAGATGAGCCAAATTCAAATCAAGCAAGTGCTGCGCATTCCGTGGCGCAAGATGCGACTATGGATTCAGCAATACCATCAAGTGACGCTGGTCTTTGGACTTTTGTGATCGACCAGTTGTCAGGGGATGCCAGTTTGTTGTTCGATAAAATTTTGGCATCTTTGATGTTAACGAGAGCTCAAGTTCAGATCATTAGCAGTGCAGAAGCACTATCAGGCAAGGCCTCAGGACATGTGATTCTCGCTATGGGGTCTGATCTAGGTAAAAGGCTCTTGCAACTGCAAGAGCCTTTTGAAGAGCTTCGTGGTGCTGTTCACTCCTTAGAGCAGGGTGATACTGAGTGGCCAGTTGTTTTGACTTATCACCCAGAGCATCTTTTAAAACGTTCTGTTGATAAGTCAAAAACTTGGCAAGATCTTATTTTGGCAAGATCTCTCATTTAATCATTTAGCTCACTAACTAAATATTAAGCATTTAAATTATTTTTCTTAGTTCTCGCACGAATGTTGAGGAACTCAACTAAGAGAGAGAAGGCCATCGCAAAGTAAACATATCCCTTAGGGATGTGAACATCTAAGCTTTCTGCGATCAATACAAGTCCAACAATCGTCAAGAAAGACAATGCTAGTACTTTGATGGAAGGGTGTCTGTGGACAAACTCGCCAATCGGCTTGGCAGCATAGAGCATCACCGCAATAGAAGCCAATACCGCAGCAATCATGATGGAGATCTCATCCACCAAACCAACTGCAGTGATCACACTATCGAGTGAGAACACAATATCTAAAATACCAATCTGAATCACGGCACCCCAGAATACTTTTGCTTTAGCAGCGGTTGCAGCTGCCGCTGAAATCACAGGCTTAGAGTCATCGTAACTTTCAACATGCTCTTCATCAGCTTCCACTTCAAGATATATTTCTTTAGAAGCTTTCCAAAGCAAGAACAAGCCACCGAAGAATAAGATCAGGTCTCTACCGCTGATCTCTTGATTGAAGGCTGTGAATAGCGCTTCTGTAAGACCCATGACCCAAGACAAGCTCAAGAGCAATAGAACGCGAGTGATGAGGGCAAACATTAAACCAAAGCGACGAACTTGATCTCGCATTTCGGCTGGTAAGCGGTTAGCAATTACGCTAATGAAAATAATATTGTCGATACCCAAAACGATCTCTAAAGCAGCTAGCGTTAGAAACGCGATGATGGTGTTGGGATCTAAAAGAAATTCAAGCATCAGTTGTCGCCTTAAAGTTAATGTTTTTATATGTCAAAAATACTCTTTTTGACATCTTATATATAACTTGCAAGGGCTGGTGAAGATTCTCAATTACCTGAAAAACTGTGGGGTAATTCTAGAATTAATGCTTGTGTTCGCCAATTAATTGGAGTGAATCGTATTCAAGTTGATTGCGATCATGCCAACGAATAATGTAGACCATGATGATGCAAACAAAGCTGCCGAACATCAAAATCACAATCGAGATAGGTACATCTAACCAAATCAGTATTGAGTACAAGAATAGCATGCCGAGTACCGATAAGTTTTCATTGAAGTTTTGGACCGCAATGGAGTGACCAGCAGAAAGTAGTACGTGGCCACGATGCTGCAATAGGGCATTCATAGGGACCACAAAATAGCCAGACATCCAGCCAATAGTGACCAAGAAGATATAAGTAATTAAGAGATACAAAGGAACTTGGAAGAAGCCTAAGTCAATCTGAAGATTGGGTAAGAGGTCTTTGCGATAGATTGCCATGATCATGACCAAGGCACCCATCATCACGCCATATTGCAAAACACCTAATGATTTCTTTAAGGGTACTCGCCAGGCAGCCCAAACCGCACCACCAGCCACACCAAAAGCCACTACAGCTTGCAAGATGGCGCCTTGTGACAAAGACATACCTAGGGCTGATTCAGCCCATTTGAGAACGATGAATTGTAAAGTTGCTCCTGCACCCCAGAACAAAGTTGTGACAGCTAATGAGATCTGTCCCAAGCGATCTTTCCAGAGGGTGCTAAAGCAATGTTCAAAGTCTTTGATCAAACGAATAGGATTGCTTTCTTGTTTTGGATAAACCGCACCCGTATCAGGGATTCTTAAATTGAAACCGGCCGCAATGATGTAAATCAAGGCAATGATGCAAATAGCAGCTTCTGGTGCTGTATCAATGCCCGTATCAAAGAAAGGGATGTCAAAGCCAAGGAAGAAGGTGGATAGCTGATTAGAAATCAACATACCCCCAAAAACTGTTCCTAAAATAATCGACCCAACTGTTAAACCTTCAATCCAACCATTGGCAGCCACGAGTTTTTCTGGCGGTAATAGTTCGGTCAAAATGCCATATTTGGCGGGGGAGTAAGCTGCTGCACCAAAACCAACAATGGCATAAGCCATGAGTGGATGGGTGCTAAATAACATAGCCATACAACCAACAATTTTGATAGTGTTGGTCATGAACATCACCTTACCCTTAGGTCTTGAGTCGGCAAAGGCGCCTACAAAGGCTGCCAAGAGAACATAGGATAGAACGAAGAAAAGTTTGAGGAGCGGAGTCATCCAAGCCGGTGCTTGGAGTTGGTATAAAAGTGCAATAGCAGCTATTAAAAGCGCGTTGTCTGCGAGCGACGAAAAAAATTGCGCCGCCATAATTGTGTAAAAACCTGGTTTCATTCGTACAATTCAGTTATGAACTACCATTAAAACACGAAAGTGAGATTTATCTGTCCAGACCAATAGTAGCCCATATTAATACCAATGCATTGCGCCATAACTTGGCGCGTGTGAGAGAACTCGTGCCCAATGCGAAGGTTTGGTCAGTCATCAAGGCTAATGCCTATGGCCATGGCATTACCAAAGCCCTTGAGGGTATGAGCAGTACAGATGGCTTTGCATTGCTAGACTTGTCAGAAGCAAAAACTTTGCGTGAACATGGATGGCTTGGCTCGATCTTGTTACTTGAAGGTCTATTTACTCAAGAAGACGTATTTGAGGCTTTGGATCTGCATTGTGACTGCGTCGTGCATGATTTGAATCAGGTTGACTGGTTAGAGAATGCCATCGAGGCGCGCCAGCCATCTGATGCCAAAGGTCTTCATATCTTCTTGAAGATGAACACAGGAATGAACCGCTTGGGTCTTGTGCCTGAGTCTTATCGTGAGGTGTATCACCGTTTACATACCGTGGGATATCAAGTCTCACATATGACACATTTCGCCAATGCAGACTATGTGGATAGAACGCCAAGTGTTGATCAGCAAGTCGAGCTCTTTCATCAAACCATTGAGGGTTTGGCGGGTGAAACATCTTTATCAAATTCTGCGGCGATTCTTTGGCATCACCATGTTGTTAATTCAGATTGGGTAAGGCCTGGCATCATGTTGTACGGAGCATCTCCATCGGGACGCTATGAAGATATTGAACATGCCAAGCTTCAAGCAGTGATGTCATTGCGTTCCAAAATTATCGCAATTCAGCATTTAGATGCTGGTGAGGCTGTTGGCTATGGCTCTCGTTATCGAACAGATGTACCGATTCGGGTTGCGGTGGTGGCATGCGGATATGCCGATGGTTACCCAAGACACGCACCTGACGGTACCCCTGTATGGGTGGCTGGTCCATCCGGTTTAGCGGATGGGCGGATTTGTCGTATTGCTGGTCAGGTCTCGATGGATATGATTACTCTGGATGTGACTGATATGCCACATGCAGACGTAGGAACAGATGTTGAGCTTTGGGGGGATTATTTGCCTGTTGATCAGGTAGCCCAAGCTGCTGGCACGATTGGTTACGAGCTCCTATGTGCCATAGCGCCAAGGGTTAAGCGCAGTTGATGTCAAAGTTAGTAATGAAATAGCCAAAAAAAAGGAAGGATAAAATCCTTCCTTTTTTATTGATTCAAAGATAGTTCTAGAACTTACTTTCTCCAGATTTGCCACCATGGTGGTGTCTTATCTTCAGCTGTACTGCGGATGCCTGTTTCTACAATCTTGCTATTAGGGTAGTTGAGTTTTAGAACACGCAAAGCGTCATTACTCAGATCTTTCATACCAATAGCGTCGTATGACTTATAAAGAATGTAAAGAGCTTCCTCAATGGCTGGGGCACGATCATATTCTGTTATCGCTAATTGTGCGCGATTGACGGCTGCTAAAAATGCACCACGACGGTAGTAAAACCTAGCAGTATTAACATCACTATCAGCTAAAGAGTTCACGATATAACGCATGCGATCTAGAGCGTCAGGCGTGTACTTGCTTTCCGGGAAACGAGTTGTCAGTATTTTGAATGCTTCAAATGCATCACGAGCAGCCTTAGGATCGCGCTCGCTCAAGTCTTGACCAGTCAACTTACCCAAGAAGCCCATATTGTCGTTAAACGTAATCAGGCCTTTTAAGTAATAGGCGTAATCCACCATTGAGTGACCTGGATGCAACTGAATAAAGCGATCAACCGCTGCAGTGGCCTGCCCTAGATCACCTGCTTTCCAGTGGCAGTATGCAACGTTCATTTGTGATTGTTGAGCATAGGGTCCAAATGGATAACGAGCTTCTAATTTTTCAAAATATTTAACGCACTTTTCAAAGTCACCGCCGTCCAAAGCATCTTTTGCTTCAACGTAAAGTTTATTTTGTGACCAGCTGGCAGTTTCATCTTCAATAGAACCAGCGCATCCTGAAAGGAGTGCGGCAGAGACCATCAAAGTGGCTGTAGCAAAGGACGCAAACATACGAACGCAAATGCGACTTAAACTAACGATGTTTATAGATGGAAGGGCACCCAATTTTGGCATTACCAGATTCTCCTGAGAACAATTCATCTGATTATATCGATGAGGATGAGATTATTGCTGTATTTGTTCCAGATAACTTAGCAGGTGAGCGCTTGGATAAGGCTTTAGCCCAATTAATACCTCAACATTCTCGTAATCGGTTGAAAGCTTGGATTGAGGGTGGATTTGTCACAATTGACGGTCAAGCACCCAAAATTAGATATTCCGTGAGGGCGGGGGATCATATTTTGGTGATTCCTCAGGCCAGTGATGAGGAGCAGGCATACGTCCCTGAAGATATTCCCTTAGACATTGTTTATGAGGACGATGAACTTCTAGTGATTCATAAACCAGCCGGGATGGTTGTCCACCCAGCAGCTGGCAATTGGTCAGGAACTCTTCTAAATGCCTTACTTTTCCGTTACCCAAGCATTGCTAATGTGCCTAGGGCAGGGATTGTTCATCGTTTAGATAAAGACACATCTGGTTTATTGATGGTGGCTAAAACCCTTGAAGCCCAAACAGATTTAGTACGTCAACTCCAGTCACGCCAGGTCATCCGTCGTTATTTAGCACTCGCTTGGGGTCAGGTGAAGTCTCAAACTGTTCATGCATCGATTGGGCGAGATCCTAGAGATAGACTCAGAATGGCCTTAATTACTGGTTCAGCTGGTAAACCTGCTGTGACACATGTGCAACTCCTTCAGACAGGTGCTTTTGGCAAAGCCAAAGTATCTTTAGTTGCTTGCCGATTAGAAACGGGGCGAACTCACCAAATCAGAGTTCACTTGGAATCATTGGGGAATGCTTTGCTGGGGGATCCTGTTTATAAGAAGAAAAACCCTGCTGATGCATCTCAATTGGAATTTTCTAGGGGCGGACAGGCTTTACATGCTGCAGTCTTGGGGATCAAGCACCCAAAGACCAGGGAAGAGCTTCTGTGGCAAGCGCCTATGCCTGAAGATATGAAAGACTTAGCTTTGAGATTAGATATTCCTGCAGAGGCACTTTGGCCAGATTGGGATAGTTTGGATGTCTAAAACTTGGATTAGCCCCGATTGGTCGACTCATCCGCTGATTCATGCACTGATCACCGATCGAGATGGGGGTGTCAGTCTTCCTCCATACGCATCTCTGAATTTAGGTAGTCATGTCGGAGATGCGCCAGAGGCAGTTACAGCGAATCGAGCCATCCTCAGAAAGCATTTACCCTCAGAGCCGATTTGGTTAAATCAAGTTCACGGTATTGCCGTTTTTGATGCAGATGCTTGGGATGGTGGGCTTATTCCAAGTGCTGATGCTGTCATCACAACCCAAGTCAATCGTGTGCTTTGCATCATGACTGCAGATTGTTTGCCAGTTTTGTTAGTTGCCAAAGATGCTCGTGTGATTGGTGCAGCTCATGCTGGCTGGCGGGGTCTTTGTGCTGGGTTGATTGAGGCGACAGTGACTGCGATGAGAAACAAATTAAATAAGCCTGATCTAGAGATTCAGGCCTATTTGGGACCTGCGATTGGTCCAAAGGCTTTTGAAGTTGGTGCTGAAGTTCGAGAAGCCTTCATTAAGCAAAATGCAAAAAGTGATTTGGCTTTTAAACCCTCTCAAAATGATGGTAAGTATTTCGCTGACATCTACGAGCTGGCTAGGCTGAGGCTTGATGGGGTGGGGGTTGATTTAATCAACGGTGGCCAGGCATGTACGTATCAAGATCAACGGTTCTTTTCCTATCGACGTGATCAAGTCACAGGGCGCCTTGCCAGTCTTCTTTGGATTGGAAATGCTTAAAAATAGATAGATAAATAAAGTTGATTTATGAGCTTCAGAGAAACTGGGTTCGTAAGCTTGAACGAAGTTATAGATAGGGTTAATTCTTATAACTAATTCGGCAATAAGACCTCAGAATAGAGCTATTAGACATACAGTGAAGTTACATTATTAAGGAAGTTTTATGATTAAGTCGCAAGGCTTTGGCGCGGGTCCTAGCCTCGCTCCTCAGCATATGGCACTCATCCCGCCAGAAAAGTTGGTGGAAATAGAGCAGCAATATGCTAAAGATTTAGCAGCCTTGTGGGCCAATCCAACTGGCGCAGAGATTAAAGATCGTCGTTTCTTAGGTGAGGCCTGGAAAAATCCATGGAGCCAAGCGACAGTTAATTTTTATTTATTAAATTCTCGTCATCTTTTAACTTTGGCTGACGCTGTTGAAGCTGAAGCAAAGGTTCGTCAAAGAATTCGTTTTAGTATCGAGCAAATGATCGATGCGATGTCGCCATCTAATTTCTTGGCAACTAATCCTGAAGCGCATCAACGTCTGATTGATACCAAAGGCGAATCATTGCGCACAGGTATTTTGAACGCGCTACAAGATTTAGGTAAAGGTAAAGTTTCTCAGACTGATGAGACTGCATTTGAGGTGGGTAAAAACATGGCCACCTCCGAGGGTGCCGTGGTTTACCAAACTGACTTGTTTCAGTTAATTCAGTACAAGCCTCTAACAGCGCAAGTCTATGAGCGTCCGTACTTGATGATTCCACCGTGTATCAACAAGTACTACATTCTCGACTTGCAACCAGAAAATTCTGTGGTTCGTTACCTTGTTGAGCAGGGTCATACCGTTTACTTGGTCTCGTGGAAAAATCCAGACCCAAGCATGGCAGGTACTACATGGGATGACTATATTGGTGATGGCGCTATTAATGCGATTGAAACAGTTCAGGCGATTAGTGGTCAAAAACAAATCAATATTTTGGGATTCTGCGTTGGCGGCACCATCACGACAACAGCACTCGCCGTATTAGCTGCTAGAGATAAGCATCCAGCAGCAAGCTTGACACTATTAACAACACTATTAGATTTCTCAGACACAGGAATCTTAGATGTGTTTGTGGATGAAACATTGGTTCAGCTTCGTGAAAACACGATTGGTGGAAAAAACGGAGGCAAGTGCGGCATGTTGCGTGGTGTTGAGTTAGCCAACACCTTCTCATTCTTGCGCCCTAATGATTTGGTTTGGAACTATGTTGTTGATAGCTACTTAAAAGGCAATTCACCACCTCCATTTGACTTGCTGTATTGGAATGGGGACTCTACCAATTTGCCAGGTGCAATGTACGTTTGGTATTTGCGCCATATGTATTTGCAGAATGACCTCAAGGTTCCAGGCAAATTAACTATTTGTGGTGAAAAAATAGATTTAGGCAAGATCAAGTGCCCAGTTTATTTATATGCTTCCAGAGAAGATCACATTGTTCCTTGGTGGTCGGCTTATGAGTCCACTAAGTTGCTCAAAGGTGCCAAGGTTCATTTTGTTTTAGGTGCTTCAGGACATATTGCTGGTGTGATTAATCCACCCGCCAAGAAAAAACGTAATTACTGGTCTAACGCCAAGATTACTCCGACAGCTGATGCGTGGTTTGCTGGAGCAAAAGAAATTCCTGGTAGTTGGTGGCCGGATTGGGCTAAGTGGTTGGCACCTTTGGGCGGCAAATTGAAGGCTGCTCCAAAGACCTATGGCAGCACGAAATACAAAGCCATTGAAAAAGCACCTGGTTCTTACGTTAAAGAAAAAGCGAAGGATTAAGCAGTAGATTAACAACAAAGCAGTAATAAAAATATTTTTAATTAATAAGTAGTTGTGAATTCAATAGGGAGAAGCAGAATGAGTCAAAAGGTCGCATATGTAACAGGTGGTATGGGTGGTATCGGTACCGCTATTTGTCAGCGTTTAGCCAAAGATGGTTTTAAAGTCATCGCTGGTTGCGGACCTAATTCACCACGTAAAGATCGTTGGTTGGGTGAGCAAAAAGCCTTAGGTTTTGATTTCACAGCGTCTGAAGGTAACGTAGGCGATTGGGATAGCACAGTGGCTGCATTCGCTAAGGTCAAGGCTGAGTTTGGCAAAGTGGATGTTCTAGTGAACAACGCTGGTATTACTCGCGATACAGTTTTCCGCAAAATGACACCAGAAGACTGGCGTGCTGTGATCGATACCAACTTGAACTCACTTTTTAACGTGACCAAGCAAGTAATTGATGGCATGGTTGATGGTGGTTGGGGTCGCGTGATCAACATTTCTTCTGTGAACGGTCAGAAAGGTCAATTTGGCCAATCAAACTACGCCACTGCAAAAGCAGGTATTCATGGCTTCACAATGTCTTTAGCCCAAGAAACAGCGTCAAAAGGCGTGACTGTTAATACAGTTTCACCTGGTTATATTGGTACAGACATGGTGACAGCGATTCGTGAAGATGTTCTTGAAAAGATCATCGCCACGATCCCTGTGAAGCGTTTGGGAACGCCTGATGAGATCGCATCTATCGTATCTTGGTTAGCTTCTGACCAAGGTGGATTCTCAACCGGCGCTGACTTCTCGTTGAACGGTGGTTTACACATGGGCTAAGTCAGTTTATATGCCCCAAATAGGGGCATATTGCTGCGCAGCAATGAAGGGCTTGATTTACACATACAATATGGGTACTCAAGCCCTTACTAATGATTATGGTCACTAAAAAACAATCTGCTAAATCCGCTGGCGTTCGTACGATTAAGAAATATCCTAATCGTCGTCTTTATGACACTCAAACAAGTGCCTATGTCACTTTGTCTGATGTGAAGAGCCTCGTATTAAGTCATGAAGAATTTAAAGTGGTGGATGCCAAGACCGATGAGGATTTAACTCGTGCGATCTTGCTTCAAATCATTCTTGAAGAAGAGGCTGGTGGTGTGCCGTTGTTTACAACGCCGATGCTCTCTCAGATGATTCGCTTCTACGGGCACTCGATGCAAGGTGTTGTGGGTGGCCTATTAGAAAAGAATATGCAATCTTTTATAGATATGCAAAGTCAGTTTGCTGAGCAATCCAAGCAAGGTGGTGTGAACTTGACACCAGAAGCATGGGCTCAGTTTATGAATGTTCAGAACCCGATGATGCCTAATATGATGGGTAGTTATATTGAACAAAGCAAAGCACTGTTTACTCAGATGCAAGAAAAAATGAAGGATCAAACCAACGTATTTACTGGTTTTCCATTCACAACCCCCAATAAGAGCGATAAATAATTGAGCGGCAAGATTGGTTTTGTTTCCTTAGGATGCCCTAAGGCTCTGGTCGATGCTGAGCGCATCGTGACGCAACTTCGTGCTGAAGGCTACGAGATCGCCAAGGATTATGCTGGCTCAGATCTTGTGGTTGTCAACACTTGTGGATTCATTGACTCAGCTGTTCAAGAGAGTTTGGACGCTATCGGTGAGGCACTGGCAGAAAATGGCAAAGTGATTGTGACTGGTTGTTTGGGAGCCAAGAAGAATGCTGATGGTTCTGATGTGGTGACATCAGTTCATCCAAAGGTATTGGCCGTTACAGGTCCGCACGCCGCTGACGAGGTTCTTGAAGTTGTTCATCAACACTTACCTAAAGAGCATGATCCATTTTCAGATTTGGTACCTAAAGCAGGTATTAAATTAACACCTAAGCACTACGCTTATCTTAAGATTTCTGAAGGCTGTAACCACCGTTGCACTTTCTGCATCATTCCTAGCTTACGTGGTGATTTAGTTTCAAGACCTATTGGAGATGTTTTGCTTGAGGCGCAACATCTTTTTGAAGCTGGGGTTAAAGAACTATTGGTGGTATCGCAAGATACGAGTGCCTATGGCGTTGACGTTCAGTACAGAACAGGTTTCTGGGATGGACGTCCTGTTAAAGCCAAATTATTTGACATGGTTGAGGCCTTAGGTAAATTAGCTAGACAGCATGATGCTTGGGTTCGTTTGCATTATGTTTATCCTTACCCACACGTCGATGAAATTTTGCCATTGATGGCACAGTTTGCAGATGAGGGGAGTGGGGTTCTACCTTATTTAGATATCCCAATGCAGCATGCCCATCCAGATGTGCTCAAGCGTATGAAGCGTCCTGCCAGCGGCGAAAAGAATTTAGACCGTATTCAGGCTTGGCGCGCAGCGTGTCCAGACCTGACGATTCGCAGTACCTTCATTGCTGGATTCCCTGGCGAGACTGAAGAAGAGTTCAATTATTTATTAGACTTCATGCGCGAGGCCAAGATTGATCGTGCAGGTTGCTTTGCTTATTCACCGGTTGAAGGTGCTAAGGCGAATGAGTTGGAAGGCGCATTGCCAGATGAACTCAGAAATGAGCGTCAAGCTAGATTCATGGCAGTTGCTGAAGAAGTTTCAGCGAAGTTATTGCAGGCTAAGGTGGGTAAACGTATCCGTGTGATTGTCGATTCTGTTGATGGTCAGCGTGGCGTGGGGCGTAGTCAATCAGATGCCCCTGAAATCGATGGTCTAGTTCACCTTCTACCAACCGATAAAATCTCCAAAAAGTACAGAGCGGGAGAGTTTGTCAAAGCAACGGTGGTGGGCACCCAAGGTCACGATCTCATTGCACAGCTTTAAGTCTAGGCTTTTTACTCATAAGGTATGGGTAAATACCCTCATTTTTGTCTAATAGTCTGTTTTAGACAGTTACTCGTAAGATTAGCCCTACAGACTAGTTTTTTATATTAATAATAGTAATCAAAGGGAGTTCCAGATGGCACGTGATGTTGTTGTATTAAGTGCAGTTCGTTCTGCTATTGGTGGTTTTGGTGGTTCATTGAGTGGTATGGAGCCGGCTGAATTAGCTGGCACAGTCATGAAAGAAGCCGTTAACCGTTCTGGCGTTGACCCTCAACAAATTAATTATGTGACTGTTGGTAACTGTATCCCAACAGAGTCACGCTTTCCATATGTGGCTCGTGTAGCAGCTATTCAAGCTGGCTTGCCGATGGATTCAGTAGCTATGGCTGTGAATCGTTTATGTAGCTCTGGTTTGCAAGGCATTGTGACAACATCACAAGCCATTATGTTGGGTGATTGTGAGTATGGCGTTGGCGGTGGTGTTGAAGTGATGTCACGCGGCATCTATGGTGTTCCTACAGCACGTACTGGTGCTCGTATGGGTGACGCTAAGATGATCGATATGATGGTTGCGACATTGACTGATCCATTTGGTGCCGGTCATATGGGTATCACAGCAGAAAATTTAGCAACTAAGTGGAACATTAGCCGTGAAGAGCAAGATGCTTTGGCTGTTGAATCTCACCGTCGTGCAACAGCAGCGATTGCTGAAGGTCGTTTCAAATCACAAATCACTCCGATCACAATGCAAACTCGTAAAGGTGATGTTGTATTTGATACTGATGAACACGTTAAATCCAATACAACAATGGAAAGCCTAGGCAAGATGAAGCCAGCTTTCAAGAAAGATGGCTCTGTAACAGCTGGTAACGCTTCTGGTATCAATGACGGTGCTGCCTTCTTTGTGTTGGCTTCGGCTGATGCGGCTGCTAAAGCTGGTCAAAAACCAATGGCCCGTTTAGTGTCTTACGCTTTAGCTGGTGTACCTAATGACATCATGGGTGAAGGTCCTATCCCTGCATCTAAGATTGCTCTTCAGCGTGCTGGTTTAACTATCGACAAGATCGACGTTATTGAGTCTAACGAAGCCTTTGCTGCTCAAGCGATTGCAGTTTCTAAAGGTTTGGGTCTAGACATGACTAAGACGAACCCTAACGGCGGAGCGATTGCCTTAGGTCACCCGGTAGGTTGTTCTGGTGCATTCATTGCAACGAAAGCTATTTATGAATTACACCGCACGGGTGGTAAGTACGCTTTGGTAACAATGTGTATCGGTGGCGGTCAAGGTATTGCTGTTATTTTCGAACGTCTCTAATCAGACTTTCTAATAATAAAAAAGCCGCTTACGAGCGGCTTTTTTAATGCACCGTATATTTACAAAAGATCTAACCAAGCATCCAAGCCCACAAAGTCAAATGCCAAGTCTGCTTTTTCTTTAACGATGGGTTTAGCTCTGTATGCAATCGAAAGGCCTGATCCACTCATCATTAGTAAATCATTTGAGCCATCTCCCATTGTGATGGCAGCATGTTTATTGCTCCCTAGAGCTAAACATCGAGCTTCAACATAAGCAGCTTTTGCTGAACCATCCACAATATTGCCAAGTACTTGGCCTGTCAAAACACCATCAATAATTTCTAACTGATTAGCGTGGGTTTCAGAAAGATGAAGTTCAGCTTGGAGTTTCTGTGTGAAAAATGTAAACCCACCAGAAACCAATAAGGTATGAATCCCTTTTGCATGAGCTCCAGCAATTAACTCTCTGGCACCCTGATTCAGAATTAATCGTTCGGTATAAATTTTCTGTAAGGCATTCTCAGGGACGCCTTTGAGCAAGGCAACTCTTCGAAATAAGCTTTCGCTAAAATCTTTGATTTCTCCGCGCATCGCCGCTTCAGTAATTTCTGATACTTCTTTCTTTTTACCAACTGCATCAGCGATCTCATCAATACATTCAATATTGATCAGGGTGGAATCCATATCCATGGCCAATACTTTGATATGACCCGGATTAAAGTGCTTGGGTAAAAATCCGATATCCGTTTCATGCAAAGCACCTAAGTGGCGAAGCTGCGCTCTTTGTTCTGGATGAAGAATGTCACTTAGCTCAAGAACTGTTGTTTTTGCTGTTTTAGGTTTTACTGATTGAACTGCGTGTGATTGTTGAATCTCGCGAATCAATTGTTCATCTATGACACTTGGGTGGAATAGGACTATTTGCATATCAAACTCTTATTTTGAATCTTTGATAACAGTATCGCCTAAATGCTTAAACAGTTGGCGAATGGCTTCTAATCGCTGAGCAAAAGTAATAAAAGCCTCTTTATCAGCAGGTAATATCTTCAGTTTATCTTGGCCGTTAAGTTGAACGCGTTTATTCGTTTGAACTAATTGAATGATCTTGATCGGATCAATCGGTGGGTTCGGAATAAATTGAATTGTAATTTGAACTGGGTTGGCATCAATTTTCTTAATGCCAAGACGAGACATATTGAGGCGTAAACGATGCGTTTCAAATAAGGATTGCGCTTGCTCGGGTAACTCACCAAAACGGTCAACCAATTCTTCTCGTATCTCAATCAACTTTTCAGAAGTCTCAACGCTAGCTAATCTTTTATATAAAGATAAACGCTCGTGGACATCAGGGCAGTAACTATTGGTTAATAATGCTGGTACACCCAAAGTGATATCAGTAATGATCTCCATGGGAGCCATTAGATCTGGTTCTTTGCCACTCTTGAGAGATTTAACAGCTTTATTAAGCATCTCTGTATATAGCTGGAAGCCAATCTCAGAAATATCCCCAGATTGTTTATCGCCCAGTACTTCGCCAGCCCCACGAATTTCTAAATCGTGCATTGCCAAATAGAAACCAGAGCCCAATTCTTCCATGGCTTGAATCGCATCAAGACGAAGCTTGGCTTGCTTGGTCAATGCTTCTGGATCGGGAACGGTCAAATAAGCATAGGCTTGATGATGTGAGCGTCCTACACGTCCTCGCAGTTGATGGAGTTGGGCTAAACCAAACTTATCTGCGCGATGCATGATGATGGTATTGGCCGTTGGCACATCAATACCTGTTTCAATAATCGTCGTACATAACAAAATATTCGCACGTTGCGTCACAAAATCACGCATTACTCGTTCTAAGTCACGCTCGTGCATTTGGCCATGCGCCACAACAATGCGTGCCTCAGGTAACAATTTTTCTAAAGACTGCTTGCGGTTTTCAATCGTATCAACTTCGTTATGCAAAAAGTAGACTTGCCCACCGCGTTTGATTTCTCGAAGAACTGCTTCACGAATAATGCCGTCACTCTCACGACGCACGAAAGTCTTAATCGCTAAACGTTTTTGAGGAGCTGTGGCAATCACTGAAAAGTCTCTTAAACCTTCTAATGCCATGCCCAGTGTGCGTGGAATTGGTGTGGCTGTTAGCGTCAAAATGTCGACTTCAGCACGCATGGTTTTTAGGGCCTCTTTTTGTCGAACACCAAATCGATGTTCTTCATCGATGATCACAAGACCTAAGCGTGGGAACTTCACATCTGCTGAAAATAACTTATGTGTACCAATCACAATATCGGCTTCACCTTTAGCCATGGCTTCTAAGGCGGCATTCACTTCCTTAGTTGTTTTAAAGCGTGAAAGCTCAACAATCTTGACTGGCCAATCAGCAAAACGATCCTTCCAAGTCTCTGCATGTTGTTCAGCGAGTAGAGTGGTTGGAGCCAAAATGGCAACTTGTTTGCCACCCATCACTGCTAAGAAGCTAGCACGTAAAGCGACTTCTGTTTTACCAAATCCCACGTCGCCGCACACTAATCGATCCATTGGCTTGCCGCTGGTCATATCTTGAATCACTGCCGCAATTGCAGCAGCTTGGTCGGCAGTCTCTTCAAACCCGAAGCCTTCAGCAAAAGCCTCGTAGTCGTGAGCTGAAAATTCAAATGCGTGACCTTTGCGTAAAGCTCTTGCTGCATAAAGGTTGAGAAGTTCACCAGCGGTATCTCTAATTTGTTGAGCAGCTTTGCGCTTGGCCTTTTCCCATTGCCCTGAGCCTAACTGATGAAGGGGTGCTGTATCAGGGTCTGAGCCAGCGTATCGAGAAATCAATTGGAGTTGTTGAACCGGCACATACAAAGTAGCAGCATGTGCGTAAAGCAAATGTAAAAACTCTTCTTCGCCATTGCCGACATCTAACAAAATTAAACCTTGATAGCGACCGATACCGTGTTCAGCATGTACAACCGGATCACCTACCTTTAATTCAGAGAGGTCGCGAACAAGCGTGTCAACGTTACTGGCTTCTTTATCTTTTCCTTTGCGTCTTGTTCTGGCACTTGCAGCAAATAACTCAGATTCGGTAATGATGATGAGTTCAGCAGAGCTAGATATAAAGCCATCATGAATAGGGCTATAGGTGATACCAAAATGAGCGTTAGAAATTAAAAACTCTGCCAAGCTATCTGATTGATGAACTTTTAGCTGATTTTCTTCTAGGAGTTGTCGCACAGTTTCACGCCGACCTGGACTATCTGTGCTGATCAGGACACGTGAGCTGGTACTTGATACTAAGTGCTTCAGCTTGGAGATAGGATCTTGTTCTTTACGATTGACTGCAACAGAAGGTAAAGGCAAGAAGGCCATCTCAGGCTGGTCATCTTTAACAGAGGCCCCATCTTTTTCGAGGACTAAGCGAGCATGAGGTTTTAATAAGCTGAATAATTCATCATTTTGTAGATATAACTGCTTAGGATCTAAAACCGGTCTTGATGAATCATGACTTAAAAAGTTATAGCGTTGCTGTGTGTCTTGCCAAAAGCCTCGGATATTAGTCTCGAGCTCCCCATGGATGCCAAGCCAAACAGGACCTTTGCCTAAGGGTAGGTAATCAAATACGGTCGAGGTGCTCTCAAAGAAGAGTGGCAAATAAGATTCAATACCAGCACTTGGAATACCTAAGCCCATATCTTTATAGATACTGCAGCGACTCGGATCACCATCAAATACCTCTCGCCAGCGCCCTCTAAAAGCAGTGCGTGACTCCTCATCCATTGGAAATTCATGGCCGGGTAATAAACGGACTTCTTGAACGGGGTAAAGACTGCGTTGGCTATCTGGGTCAAATGAGCGAATTTGATCAATCTCATCACCAAATAAATCGATTCGATAAGGCAAAGGTGAACCCATTGGGAATAAATCAATCAAACCACCACGAATGCTATATTCACCAGGACGAACCACTGCGCTCACTGGATCGTAGCCAGCTTGCTGAAGTTGTAAGCGCAATGCTTTTTCATCGAGCTTGTCACCCTTTTTAAAGAAAAAGGTATGTGCAGCCAAAAAGCTGGGAGGGCCTAATTTTTGTAAGGCAGTGGTTACCGGCATCAAAACAATATCGCAAGCACCTGTGAGTAGCTCATGCAAGGTGGCTAGTCGTTCGGATACCAAATCCTGATGAGGTGAAAAAGCGTCATAAGGCAAGATCTCCCAATCAGGTAGCAAGCGAACTGTTAAGTGAGGTGCAAAGACGGGAATTTCCTCTTTTAAACGAGATGCATCTAGTGCATTGGCACAGATGATGACCATCACAGAAAAGGACTTTCTGTGATTTAAAGCTTGTTGAGCGATTACAGCAGCATCTGATGAGCCGGTTAGCCGAGAAACGGTCAAGCGCTGCCCATCCCTAGGTCCAGGGAGGGGGGGTGACCAAGTAATGGCCTTTAATTGGGCTTCTAATTCAGCCGATAACTTCTGCATAAGCTAGGCATTATAGAATTGAGGCATGAATTCAGCAGAAACATCATCAGAAAAGAGTCCAGCGCTTCACGTACTGATTCCCTGTGCCGGCACAGGAACTCGTATGGGCTTGCAAGCCCCTAAGCAATTTGAGGTCTTGGCGGGGCAGGCGATGGTGATGCATTCAGTCGAAACTTTCTTGAACATGCCCGAAATAGCCAGTGTTTGGGTTGGCGTATCTCCTGAATTGAGCAATCCAAAGGATTTCATCACTCCGTCAGATACCCGACTCACCATCAGTCATACCGGTGGTGCTAGCCGCCATGAGACAGTTCTTCAAACTTTAGGGGCGATGTCTCAAGCTGGTGTCTCAGATGATGACTGGGTTCTAGTACACGATGCTGCAAGACCTGGTTTAAGCATTGAAGCAGCAAGACGCCTGATTCAGGCTGTGACTGAGTCGGTTTATGTCTGTGGCGGCATCCTAGCGATGCCTATGGCTGATACCCTAAAACTTATCTCTCAACAAAACCCTCATTGCATTGGTAAAACTTTGCCTCGTGATGGTTTGTGGCTAGCTCAGACACCCCAGATGTTCCGCTTATTAGCTTTGAGTGAGGCTCTGCAACAGGCTGTTGCAAGCAAACAAGAGGTAACCGATGAGGCAAGCGCGATGGAAAGAGTGGGCTGTGAGCCTCTTTTGGTCCCTGGAGAATGGCGTAATTTAAAAGTGACTTATCCGCAGGATTGGTCTTTAATGAACGAATTACTTAGTTTGAAAAAGTCATCATGACAACTGCCCATTCATCTATGCCATTTCGTGTTGGTCAAGGATATGACCTTCATGCACTCGTGCCTGATCGTGATTTGATTTTAGGTGGGGTCAAAATTCCTCACACGCATGGTCTTCTTGGGCACTCGGATGCTGATGCTCTATTGCATGCCATTACCGATGCGCTGCTGGGTGCCGCTGCGATGGGTGACATTGGACGTCACTTTCCTGATACGGATGAAAAATATAAAGGCGCAGACAGCCGTGTTCTATTAAGAGCAACGATGTCTTTGATCCAAGCTGCTGGTTATCAAGTCGGTAATTTGGATGCCACCATCATTTGTCAGGCTCCTAAAATGGCGCCGCATATTCCTGAAATGATCAAAAACATTGCTAGTGATTTAGGTGTTTCTGCCAGTCATGTGAATGTCAAAGCTAAAACTAACGAAGGTCTTGGTCATTTAGGCCGTGGTGAAGGTATTGCTGTTCAAACAGTAGTGATGCTGTTGAAGGGCTAAAGACCTAGCTACCAATACGGATAATAAAAAAGCGCTCAGGCCTAAGCTTAGAGCGCTTTTTTTATAAGGACGTTGCTTAAACGCCTAATAGTTCCACTTCAAAGAGAAGGGTTGCATTTGGTGGAATCACGCCACCAGCACCGTAAGCACCATAACCAAGCTCTGAAGGAATCACCAAGCGACGAGTGCCACCGATTTTCATGCCTTGAACGCCTTCGTCCCAGCCCTTGATAACCATGCCACCACCCAATGGAAACTCAAATGGGTCGTTACGGTCTTTGCTAGAGTCAAACTTCTGACCTACTTGACCATTTTCATAAAGCCAGCCTGTGTAATGAACTGATACGTAGTTACCTTTTTTAGCTTCTTCGCCAGAGCCAATAACTGTATCTTCGTATTGCAAACCTGATGCTGTCGTAATCATGTCTATTCCTTATTTTTTAAGACTATCTCTAATTTCTCTGAGTAACTGAATATCTTCCGGTACAGGAGTGGCTTCTTCAGTTGCAGATGCTTCTTCATCCTGAAGTTTAATGCGATTAATGATTTTGACCATTTGAAAAATAATGAAAGCCAAAATAATAAAATTCAAAGTGATGGTTAGAAAGTTGCCATAGGCAAATAAAGGGACACCAGCTTTTTTGAGGGCGTCCAAAGTCCGGGGTACATTTTCTGGGGTGTGACCTAAAATCACAAATAGGTTAGAAAAGTCTAATTTGCCACCAATTAACCACGCCACCAAAGGCATCACCACATCACCGACTACTGAATCAACAATTTTGCTAAATGCACCGCCAATAATGACACCCACTGCTAGATCGACAACATTGCCTCTAACGGCAAAGGCGCGGAATTCTTGCATCATTTTCATGACATTACTTTCTAATTAAATTTCGAATAAGCGATAGTTTGACACTATAAGCCCTATCAGGTGACTGACTGTCAGGCTAATCACTTTTAATCAATTTAGAGCTTAAATAGCTATCTCCCTTGCAGACGTGGTGTCTAAGTACATGATTTATTGAGGATAGGTATAGCTGATCTGCCTTTTATAGCCAGCTCTCATGTAGAATAGTGAGCTTTTGTAATGTAGTACTGAAGGTGGCTTGGAGGGCTTTTGCTCCGCCCCTATTTTAATTAGCTTAAACGGGATACCAGCATGTCTGTAACGATTGAAAACCTCGGCAATTTAGACCGCAAAATTACTATCAGCTTTTCAAAAGCTGACACTGCACAAGCTCGCACAGCGCGCTTACAAAAATTATCAAAGACAGTCAAAATGGCTGGCTTCCGTCCAGGTAAGGTTCCCATGAAAATGGTTGAAGCCCAGTATGGTATGCAAGTTGATTTTGAAGCTCAGTTTGATCACGCAACTAACTTGTTTTATGACATTGTTAAAAAACAAGAGTTGAAAATTGCTGGCCAACCAAGTCTTGAGCCAAAGAGCGATATGACTGCTGACCCAGTTGTTTATGACGCCAAGTTTGAAGTTTTCCCAGAAGTTAAGTTGGGTGACTTAACAAAAGCAGAAATCACTCGTTATTCAACAGATGTGAATGAAGCTGAAATTGAGAAAACATTAGAAGTTCTTCGCAAACAACGTGTTCACTATCACGCACGTGGTGAAGAGGGTGCTCACGGTAATGGCGGCGCTAATACAGCTGCTCAAACGGGTGACCAAGTTACCGTTGATTTCGTAGGCAAGATCGATGGCGTTGAATTCGCTGGCGGTAAAGCTGAGAACTTCTCATTTGTTTTGGGTGAAGGTCGTATGTTGCCTGAATTCGAAACAGCTTCTTTAGGCCTCAAAGCGGGTGAGTCTAAGACTTTCCCATTGGCTTTCCCTGCTGATTACCACGGAAAAGATGTTGCTGGTAAGACAGCAGATTTCACAGTAACGATGAAAAAAGTGGAATGGCCACATTTGCCAGAAGTGAATGATGATTTTGCTAAATCACTAGGTGTTGCTGAAGGTGTTGACAAGATGCCTGAAGAAATCCGCACTAATTTGACTCGTGAAGTGAAGCGCCGTACACAAACTTTATTAAAGAGCCAAGTGATGGAATCTTTGACGAAGGTTTGTGAGCTAGATGTTCCCAAAGGTTTGGCAGCTCAAGAGCAAGAACGCTTAATTGCTAATGCACGTCAAGACTTGGCTGCACGTGGTATTCCTAATGCTAAAGATGCACCTATTCCAGCAGAATTATTTACGGCTCAAGCAGAGCAGCGTGTGAAGCTTGGACTTATTTTGAATGAGCTTGTTAAGCAGCAAACTTTAGAAGCTAAGCCAGAGCAGATTAAGGCTGAAATTGAAGAGCAATCTTCAAGCTATGAAGATCCTAAAGAAGTGATGCGTTGGTATTACAGCGATCCTAAGCGTTTAGCGGATGTTGAAGCGCTTGTTTTAGAGAATAACGTAGTGGCTTATGTCAATGGTTTGGCGAAGGTTACGGATAAGGCCG
>JACCDN011218730.1_pt1 | contig 22651 bp, 25 predicted proteins | sample 7441691 | NCBI WGS metagenome assembly JACCDN01 (sample SAMN15323439, study PRJNA562643) | freshwater metagenome | isolation source: river surface water | place: USA:Blue River Watershed | collected 2017-08-16 | reverse complement strand
ATGGCCCACTTGGACCCGCCATGATGAGCCTTCTCAACGCCATCTTCACCTTGGGAGCCATCGCAGCACCGCAGATCTTTCTGGCCTTTGACAGCGATCCGGCACTCACGTTTTGGCTGTTTACCGCCTTTACAGTGCTGATCTTCATTGCCACGACCGGGATGGGAGATACCCGTGTTCAAGCCCAAGCCGAAACGGGACCGCTGCGGATAGATTGGCCGGTTTTGGGCTTTGCGGCCTTGGGAATTGGGATGGAATCCAGTCTGGTTGGCCTTGGTCCAACCGCCTTGGTGATCGCCGGTCAAAGCGAAGCCCAAGCGACCGCGCTTTTGTCGCTGTTCTTCATCGCCTATTTGATTGCCCGCCTGACGATCGTGTTCATCGCAAACCATGTGCCGGCCTTCTTCCTTTACATTGGTGCCACAGCGATGACTGCGGCTTTGGCGGCGGGCATTGTTCTGGGCGGAGATCCGACGTTCCTGTTTCCGCTGATGGGGTTTGGCTGCGGCCTGTTTTTCTATGGCGGTTATTTGACCGGGCTGGCGCGCATGGGCCCCAGCACGCGCGTGTCGGCGATCATGCTGGGGGCGGGCCTGTGCGGTGCAATCGTGCAACCGATTGTGGTCACGCAAGCCCTTGGCCATCTTGGACCGAACGGCTTTTTCGTCATCGTTCTTGGCCTGACCTCTGCGCTTCTGCTCGCGGCCCTTCTGGCCGCCCCGCGCTATTTGCGCCGCTGAGGCAGAGCCCGAACCAGCGCAACGCCCTGCCCCACAAGGCCGACGCTTGAACCACGGCATCTTGTATCCAAGACATCAAGCAATGGTAACGTGACTTGACTTCGTTGCAGTTGCAACGATATTTAATGGATCAAGGACTCATGTATCCCTCATCGATTGTGCGAGGTCTTCGGATGAACACGCAGAATACCCCTTCGGGCATGGTTCGGGCGGTATCGCCCGTTGGCACGCATGAATTTTACATGCCCGGTTTCGGCAATGACTTTGAAACCGAAGCGCTGCCGGGCGCGCTGCCGCAGGGCATGAACTCGCCCCAGAAATGCAACTACGGGCTTTATGGCGAACAACTGTCCGGCACCGCCTTTACCGCGCCCAGCCATCAGAACGAACGCACCTGGTGCTACCGCATCCGGCCCTCCGTGAAACACACGCACCGGTTCAAGAAAATCACCGTGCCGCATTGGAAATCGGCACCCTTGATCGACCCCGAGATCGTGTCTTTGGGCCAATACCGCTGGGACCCGGTCGGCGTGCCAGATCAGCCTCTGACCTGGATCACCGGCATGCGCACCATGACCACGGCGGGTGATGTGAACACCCAGACCGGCATGGCCAGCCACATGTATCTGGTGAACGCCTCGATGAAGGACGAATACTTCTTCTCGGCCGATGGGGAACTTCTGGTCGTGCCGCAGGAAGGCCGCCTGCGGTTCTGCACCGAGCTTGGGATCATTGATCTGGAGCCGAAGGAAATCGCCATCCTGCCGCGCGGGCTGGTCTACCGGGTCGAACTGCTGGAAGGCCCGGCGCGCGGCTTTGTCTGCGAAAACTATGGGCAGAAATTCACCTTGCCGGGGCGGGGCCCCATCGGGGCCAATTGCATGGCCAACCCACGCGATTTCAAGACGCCAGTTGCCGCGTTTGAAGACCGCGAGGTGCCGTCAACGGTGACGGTGAAATGGTGCGGCCAGTTCCATGAAACAAAGATCGGCCATTCGCCCCTTGATGTGGTCGCCTGGCACGGCAATTACGCACCCTGCAAATACGACCTGCGCACCTATTGCCCGGTCGGCGCGATCCTGTTTGACCACCCCGATCCGTCGATCTTTACCGTTCTGACCGCGCCTTCGGGCATCGAAGGCACCGCAAACATCGACTTTGTCCTGTTCCGCGAACGCTGGATGGTGGCCGAAAACACCTTCCGCCCGCCGTGGTATCACAAGAACGTCATGTCCGAGATGATGGGCAATATCTATGGCATCTATGACGCCAAGCCCAAGGGGTTCGTGCCGGGGGGGATGTCCCTGCACAACTGCATGCTGCCGCATGGGCCCGACAAGAACGCCTTCGAAGGCGCATCGAACGCCGATCTGAAGGCCGAAAAGCTTTCGGATACCATGAGTTTCATGTTCGAAACCCGCTTCCCCCAGCACCTGACGCCCTGGGCCGCCACGGCAGGGCACATGCAGGAAGATTACATCGACTGCTGGGGCAGCCTCGAGAAGAAATTCGACGGCACGCCCGGGATCAAATGACGGAGTGGGGGTTTCACACCCCCACACCCCCGTGGGATATTTGAACCACATTGAAGGCTGGGGCGGTCTGGAACCGGACAGGAAAGGAAGCGCGAGCGATGGGATTGTTGCGGTCTTGGGTGGACAGCGCCAATGGCGATACGGATTTTCCACTGAACAACCTGCCTTGCGGGGTGTTTTCGGTGGGCGATCAGGAACCGCGCTGCGGCATGGCGATTGGCGATTACATCCTGGATCTGACCGCGCTGGAAGAAGAGGGCATCATCGGTTTCGCCGAAGGCCCGCTCTTTGATGTGCCGTTCTGGAACGAGGTGATGGAGGCAGGCCCCGCCGTCTGGGCCGATCTGCGCGCCAAGGTCACCGCTCTTCTGGCCGAAGGATCGACATCCCGCGCGCAGGTCGAACCGCATCTGGTGCCGCGCGCCGGGGCGGTCCTGCACCTGCCCTTCCTTGTGGCCGAATACACCGATTTCTACGCCGGCCGGAACCACGCCTTCAACGTCGGCACCATGTTCCGAGGGGCGGAAAACGCCCTGCCGCCGAACTGGCTGCATATCCCCATCGGCTATAACGGCCGGGCCTCCTCGGTGGTTATCTCGGGCACCGATGTGCGCCGCCCCTGGGGGCAGGTGAAATCACCTGATCATGAGGTGCCCGCCTTCCAACCCTCGCGCCGGTTCGACATCGAGTTGGAGATGGGCGCGGTGGTGGGGCAGGCCTCGCGCCATGGCTATCCGGTGACGGTGGCCGAGGCCGATGAGATGATCTTCGGATATGTCCTCTTGAACGACTGGTCGGCGCGCGACATTCAGGCCTGGGAATACCAGCCGCTGGGCCCCTTTCAGGCCAAGGCGACGGCCACAACCATCTCCCCTTGGGTGGTGATGAAGGCCGCACTGGAGCCGTTCCGGGTTTCAACCCCGGCGCGCGAAAAGCCGCTGCTTCCCTATCTGGCCGAACCCAAACCGATGCTTTACGACATCGCGCTGGAAATCGGGCTGACCCCTGAAGGCGGCGAGGAAACCATCATCGCGCGCACCAACTATGCCGAGATGTATTACTCCGCCCCGCAGCAATTGGCGCATCACACCACCTCGGGCTGTGCGATGAATGTCGGCGACCTTTTGGGCTCGGGCACCATCTCGGGCCCCACCAAAGACAGCCGGGGCAGTCTGTTGGAATTGTCATGGGGCGGCAAGGAACCCCTTGAAATCAAAGGCGGCAGCCGCAGCTTTATCGAGGACAACGACACCCTTACCTTGCGTGGCGCGGCCAAGGGCGACGGATATCGGATCGGGTTTGGCGATTGCGCGGGGAAGGTCATTCCTGCGCTTGCAAACCCCTATGAAAGGAACTGACATGGCCAAGGCTTTCGCATCGCAGGGTGATCTTTCGGAAAAGAAAACCTCGTTCACCGAGGTCGGCCCCGGCCTTTACGCCTTCACCGCCGAGGGCGATCCGAACACCGGCGTCATCATCGGCGACGAGTCCGTCATGGTGGTCGAGGCGCAGGCCACCCCGCGCCTTGCCCGCAAGGTCATCGACTGCATCCGCAGCGTGACAGACAAGCCGATCAGCCACCTTGTCCTGACTCATTACCACGCCGTGCGGGTCTTGGGCGCATCGGCCTACGGCGCGCGCGAAATCATCATGTCCGAAGCCGCCCGTGGCATGGTTGAAGAACGCGGTGCCGAGGATTGGGCCAGCGAGTTCGGCCGCTTCCCGCGCCTCTTTCAGGGGCATGAGGAAATTCGCGGCCTGACCTGGCCCACCACCACCTTTTCCGAGGCGATGACGGTCTACCTCGGCAAGCGCAAGGTTGAGATCATGCATCTGGGCCGCGCCCATACCGCTGGTGACGCCGTGGTCTGGGTGCCCGATGCCGAGGTAATGTTTACCGGCGACATCGTGGAATACCACTCGGCCTGCTATTGCGGCGACGGGCATTTCAGCGACTGGGCGGATACCTTGGACAATATCGCCGCCTTCGACCCTGTGGCCATCGCCCCCGGTCGCGGCGATGCGTTGGTGGGCCGCGACATGGTGGCCAAGGCGCTGGCCGCCACGGCGGATTTCGTGGAAAGCACCTATCGCCCGGTGGCAAAGGTGGCCGCGCGCGGCGGGTCCTTGAAAGAGGCTTGGGATGCGGTGCGCGCCGCCTGCGACCCCAAGTTCAAGGACTATGCGATCTACGAACATTGCCTGCCCTTCAACGTCGCCCGCGCCTATGACGAAGCGCGCGGCATCGACCATCCCCGCATCTGGACGGCCGAGCGCGACCGCGAGATGTGGGCGGCCCTTCAGGGATGAGCCGGCAATTCGGCCCTACGCGCGGCGAGCTGATCTTCCGCGCCATCGTGTCAGTCCTTGGGCTGGCCTTTGTCGGCTTTGTGGTCTGGAAACGCGGCGTGCCCGACGGCCCCGCGCTTGTTGAAGTGGTCGGTGTCGCCGTCGCCCTGTTCGGCGGCACGCTGGCCTTGTCCATCTGGCGCCTTATCAAGCGGGATCATCCCTGATGCCTTACGACTATCGCCCCTTTCCCTATACCGCCCCGCCCGGCCTGACCGCACCCGAGCCGCGCCACAAGGTGGCGATCATCGGTGCGGGACCCATCGGCCTTGCCATGGCGATTGAACTGGCCAATCACGGCGTCGCTTCCGTGGTGCTGGACGACAACAACGTGGTGTCGGTGGGCAGCCGGGCGATCTGCTGGTCGAAACGGTCATTGGAGATTCTCGACCGTCTGGGCGTTGGCGATCAATCGGTCACTAAAGGGGTGACATGGAAGGTCGGCCGCACCTTCCACCGCGACCGCGAGGTGTTCAACTTTGACCTTCTGCCCGAGGACGGCCACAAGATGCCCGCCTTCGTGAACCTGCAACAGTATTACGTCGAGGAATATCTGGTCGAACGGGCGCAGGCGCTGGGCATTGACTTGCGCTGGAAAAACAAGGTGGTGGCGGTAGACCGCCATGCCGACCACGCGGTTCTGTCGGTTGAAACCCCGGATGGCAGCTATCGGCTGGAGGCCGATTGGGTCATCGCCTGCGACGGCGCGCGCAGCCCGGTGCGCGGCATGCTGGGGCTGGAGTTTGAAGGCGAGCTGTTCGAAGAACGCTTCCTGATTGCCGATATCCAGATGGAGGCCGATTTCCCAAGCGAACGCTGGTTCTGGTTCGAACCGGGCTTTCACAATGGCCAGTCGGCCTTGCTGCACAAGCAGCCCGACAACATCTACCGGATTGACCTGCAACTCGGCTGGGACACCGACCCTGAGGTCGAAAAGCAGCCCGAACGCATCATCCCGCGTATCGAAAAGGTGGTGGGGCACAAGAATTTCACGCTGGATTGGACGTCGATCTATACCTTCCAGTGCCGCCGCCTGCGCAGTTTCGTGCATGGGCCGGTGCTGTTTGTGGGCGATAGCGCCCATATCGTCAGCCCCTTCGGCGCACGGGGTGGCAATGGCGGCTTGCAGGATGTCGACGCCCTTGGCTGGCGGCTGGCCGCCGTGGTCAAGGGGGCGCAAAGCCCGGATATCCTAGCCGGATATGACCGCGAGCGGGTGTTCGGCGCCGATGAGAACCTCTTGAATTCGTCGCGCTCCACCCGCTTCATGTCACCCGAAGCGGGGGTAGAGCGGCTCTTCCGCGATGCGGTCTTGCACCTTGCCAGCCGGGCCGATTTTGCCCGGCCCATGGTAAACTCAGGCCGGCTGTCGCGGCCCTGTGTCTATCCGCTGAACGCGCCCGACGCCGACCTGCCGAAAGCCGCGCGGCCCGGCGCCGTGGCCCCGGATGCACCGATTGACGGCGGCTGGCTGTTGAACGCGCTGGGCCGCGATTTCGTGGTGCTGGCCTTGGGTCAGGACGCCCCCGCCGTGCCGGGTACGCGCAGCCTGACACCCAATGTGAACGATCATTTGAAAAGCCGCTATCTGGGCGGGGCGGCGAAGGCGATCTATCTGATCCGCCCGGATCAGATCGTCGCCGCGCGCTGGGTAACGGCCAGCGCAAATGAGATTTCCGCCGCCATGGCCGCGGCTTGGGGGGCCTGACATGGCACTGAATACAAAGCCGAATATCGCCGATGCCGATGGGTTTTATGCGAAACTTCTGGCCACCCATCGCGGCCTAAGCGAGGCACAAAGCCATGCGCTAAACGCCCGTTTGGTTCTGATCCTGTCCAATCACATCGGCGATGCCGAAGTGCTGGAGGCAGCCCTTGCCCTGGCCCGTGATGGCGCCTAACGAATGGGGGCATCCGGGGTGATGGGCAAAACCTCGCGCCCCTGATCGGTCAGCAGAAACACCTCGCGCCCCTCAATCACCACCGCCGACAAGGGCCCGCCATAGGCCGCCCCCGAATCCAGATTCACCCGGTTGCCATAATGCGTCACCCGCGCCAGATGGGTATGGCCATGCACGATCAAGGGGCCATGGTCGCGGCGGTCCTCAAGGAAACCATCGCGGATCCAGCACAGATCATCCTCAGCCTGAAGATCCAGCGCCACGCCGGGGCGGATTCCGGCATGGGCAAAAAACACCTCACCCCGGGCAAAGCTTGTGGGAAGGCTTTCGATGAAATCCCGATGCGCCTGCGGCACGGCCGCCACCGCTTCGGCATGGACCGGGGCCAAGGGGCGGTCGGCGGGGCTCTTTACCCCATAGTTTGAAAGGGTCACCGCCCCGCCGATCCGGGGATGCAGATAACTTGCATCGACCCGCAGGCGCGGATCATGCCAGCGCAGATCGCGCAGGAACCCCGCAAACATCCGGTCATGGTTGCCCAAGAGCGTGACCCAATCCTCGCCCCGCGCATGCCCCGCCATCAGATAGTCAATGACCCCGGGGCTATCGGGACCCCGATCCACCAGATCGCCAATATGCACGATGGGGCCGGGACCATTTGCCGCCTGATCGGCAGCAATTCGGTCATGAGCGGCTTTCAAGAGGTCCAGCTGGCCGTGGATGTCGCCGATGGCGTAGGTTCTCATGGGGCGCGGTCCAAATGAAACGGTGGGACCGGGGGCCAGCCCCCGGACCCCCGGGATATTTGGGAACAGATGAAGGGGCAAGGGGCCGCTTACACCTCGAACTGCAAGGCCTTGACCTGCTGGAACATGCCCGTCGATTCCAGCGTTTCGACAACCTTCGGATCAATCGGCTGGTCGAGATACAGGATCGCAATCGCATCCTGCCCCACGCCCGACCGGCCAAGGGTAAAGTTGGCGATGTTCACACCGTTCTTGCCCATGGTCATGCCCAGAAGGCCGATGATGCCCGGCACGTCCTCGTTCGTGGTGTAAAGCATGTGCTGACCGATTTCGGCGTCGATGTTGATGCCCTTGATCTGGATGAAGCGCGGCTTGCCATCCGAGAAACAGGTGCCCGCCACCGACCGCTCGCGCTTGTCCGTCACCATGGTGACCTTGATATAGGCGTCAAACACCCCGGTCTTTTCTTGCCGGGTGGTCGAGATCTGGATGCCCTTGTCCTTCGCCACCACGGGGGCTGAAACCAGGTTCACATCCGGGTTGTGGGCCTTCAACACCCCCGCGATGACCGATTGATTGAGCGCGGCAAGGTTCATGCCCGCCACCGTGCCGTCGTAAAGAATGTTGATGGCCTTGATCGGCTCATCCGTCATCTGGCCGATGAAGGCGCCAAGATGGGCGGCAAGCTTGATCCAGGGGCCCATGACCGCGGCTTCCTCGGCCGTGACATTGGGCATGTTCAGCGCGTTTTGCACCGCACCGGTCAGCAGATAATCCGACATCTGTTCGGCCACTTGCAGGGCCACGTTTTCCTGCGCTTCGGTGGTGGAGGCGCCAAGATGCGGCGTGCAGACCACATTCGGATGGTTGAACAGCGGGTTTTCATTGGCCGGTTCGGTTTCGAACACGTCCAGTGCGGCCCCGGCAACGTGGCCCGAATCCAGCGCATCCTTCAGCGCCGCCTCGTCAATCAGCCCGCCACGGGCGCAGTTGATGATCCGCACGCCCTTTTTCGTCTTGGCGAGGTTTTCCCGGCCCAGAATGTTGCGGGTCTTGTCGGTGAGAGGCACATGCAGGGTGATGAAATCGGCGCGCGCCAGAAGATCATCCAGCTCCACCTTGGTCACGCCCAAGGCCTTGGCGCGCTCTTCCGACAGGAAGGGGTCATAGGCCACGACCTTCATCTTCAGCCCCACCGCGCGGTCACAGACGATGCCGCCGATATTGCCCGCGCCAATCACGCCAAGGGTCTTGTTGAACAGCTCCACCCCCATGAAGCGCGACTTTTCCCATTTGCCGGCATGGGTAGAGGCATTGGCCTCAGGGAGTTGCCGCGCGACCGCAAACATCATCGCAATGGCATGTTCAGCCGTGGTGACCGAATTGCCGAAAGGCGTGTTCATCACGATCACGCCCTTTTTCGACGCGGCCGGAATGTCGACGTTATCCACGCCAATCCCGGCGCGGCCGACGACCTTGAGGTTCGTTGCATTGGCCAGAAGCTTTTCGGTCACCTTGGTGGCCGAGCGGATGGCAAGGCCGTCATACTGGTGGATCAGTTCCGCCAGCTTTTCCTTGTCCTTGCCAAGTTTCGGCATGTAATCCACCTCGACGCCACGGTCGCGGAAGATCTGAACGGCGGTTTCGGAAAGTTCGTCGGAAACGAGAACGCGGGGGGCCATGAAGGACTCCATTTGATTTTTGGGGGGTGCCGGGGTGAACCCCGGCCTACGTAGGTCGGGGTTCACCCCGACTCTCTCAGGCAGCTTGCGCTTGCGCGGCAATCTCCGCCTCGAAGGCATGGGCGATCCACGGCATCAGCGCGGCGACATCGGCGGTTTCCACCGTCGATCCGCACCAGATGCGCAGACCCGCGGGCGCGTCACGATAGGCGCCGATGTCATAGGCAACGCCCGCCTTCTCCAGCCGCTTCGCCACGGCCTTGGCAAAGGCCTCACCGTCCTTGATGCGGGCATCGTTGAACCTCAGGCAGACGCTGGTGGTCGAGGCAATCTCGGGCGTTTCCGCCAAGTTCTGCAGCCAGGGGTTCTTGGCGCAGAAATCCCAGACCACTTGCGCATTGGCCTTGGCGCGGTTCACGAGGCCGGTCAGCCCGCCCACCGATTTCGCCCATTTCAGCGACACAAGGTAATCTTCCACCGCCAGCATCGACGGCGTGTTGATCGTTTCGCCGACAAAAATCCCTTCCGAAACCTTGCCTTTTGAGGTCAGGCGGAAGATCTTCGGCAGGGGCCAGGCGGGGGTATAGGTTTCCAGCCGTTCCACCGCACGGGGGCTGAGGATCAGCATCCCATGTGCACCCTCACCGCCCAGCACCTTTTGCCAAGAGAAGGTCACCACATCCAGCTTCGCCCAGTCCATCTCCATCGCAAAGGCGGCAGAGGTGGCGTCGCAAATGGTCAGACCGGCGCGATTGGCCGGAATGGCATCGGCGTTTGGCACGCGGCATCCGCTGGTGGTGCCGTTCCAGGTGAAGACCACGTCCTTGTCGAAATCGACCGTCGCAAGGTCAACGATCTGGCCATAGGGGGCCTTTTTCACCGTTGCATCCAGCTTCAGCTGCTTGACCACATCGGTGACCCAGCCCTCGCCGAAGGATTCCCAAGCCAGCATTTCCACCGGCCGCGCGCCCAACAGCGACCACATCGCCATCTCGACAGCGCCTGTGTCCGAGCCGGGGACGATGCCGATGCGGTAATCGGCGGGCACGCCCAGAATCTCGCGGGTCAGGTCAATCGCTTCTTTCAGCTTGGCCTTGCCAACGGCGGCACGGTGGCTGCGGCCAAGCGGCGCGTCAGCAAGCAGATCAAGCGAGAAGCCGGGGATTTTGGCGCAAGGGCCAGAGGAAAAACGCGGATTTGCCGGGCGCAATGCCGGTGCGGTCAGGTCAGTCATGCTATCCTTCCAGATAAACGCCCCTCGGTGGGGAGGGGTTTCCCGCCGATCTGGCTAAAGGGGCTTTCCGGCTGGCACAAGCGCAAAAATCGCGCTAAAGCGCCGCATCATCTGCGAAAAGCGACGCAAATCTCCACTATCGGAAACCTTTGATGTTCATTGCCACCCTGCTCACCAATCCCGAAACTCCAAAGCTTGATCGCGTGGCGGTTGAATCGCTGCGCAACGCTTGGGGTGGCGGCGATGCGGTCTGGCTTGATCCGGGCGTTGCGGCCGAATTCCCGCTACAGGCGATGCCGGCGAACCTGTGGGAGGTTTGGGAGGGCTTTCAGGCCATGGGCATCGACCTGGCCGTGCAGCCCGCAAAGGGGCGGAAAAAGCACCTGCTGATCGCCGACATGGATTCGACGATGATCCAGCAGGAATGTATCGACGAGCTGGCCGATGAGGCCGGGGTGGGGGCTTATGTGGCCTCGATCACCGCCCGCGCCATGAACGGCGAGCTGGATTTCGAAGCCGCCCTGCGCGAACGGGTGGCCCTGCTCAAGGACCTGGAAGAGGCCGTCATCGCCCGGGTGATCCGTGACCGCATCACGCTGATGCCCGGCGGCCGCGCGCTGGTCGCCACCATGCGCGGCAACGGGGCCTATGCGGCGCTGGTATCAGGCGGGTTCACCGCCTTTACCGGCGCGATTGCCGGGGTTCTGGGGTTTGACGAGAACCGGGCGAATACGCTGTTGGTCGAGGCTGGGCGGCTGACCGGTGCGGTGGCCGAGCCGATCTTGGGCAAGGCTGCGAAGGTGCAGGCCTTGGAGGAGATTGCAGCGCGCCGCGGGATTTCTCCTGCCCAGGCGGTGGCCGTGGGCGACGGGGCCAATGATCTTGGCATGCTGGGCCTTGCCGGCATGGGCGTGGCGCTTCATGCCAAGCCCTCGGTGCAGGCCGAATGTTCCATCCGCGTCAACCATGGCGACCTGACGGCGCTTCTTTACCTGCAAGGCTACCCGCGCGAGGCGTTTCTGGCCTGAGAAAGCGCAATCGCGCTGCGCTCTTGCAGGCCCGGCACAGCGCGGGGATGGGCAAGCCAGTCGGCCAGGGGCAGCATCCGCCAACCCTGCCCTTCGTTGCCAAAGCGGATGGCGGCCACCTCCTCGGGGCTGATCCTGCCGGCAAAGAACACGGCCTGCCGACCGGGGTCATGCAAGGCAGGAAACGCCCCGCGCCATGTCAGATGCGCCGGGGTCAGCCGCAGGCCGAATTCCTCGGACACCTCGCGAAACAGGCACTGTTCCGCACTTTCAGCCCCCTCACGCCCGCCGCCGGGAAGGTCCCAATGCCCCGGCCAGCGCAGCCCGGGCCGGTCGTCGCGCAGATAGGCCAGAACCGCGCCGCCGCAGACCAGCGCCGCCTTGGCCCCGACGAAATCAGTCATTGATATCCTTGTGCCAGATCTTCTCCTGCCCCGGCGCCACGCCCACCACGCGGCGCAAGACGAACCAGCTGACCAGCGACAAGACCGCAAAGACCACCAGAAGCAGCGGCAAAGACCCGCCCAGCGCGCCAATCCCCAAAAGCGCGCCGGTCACCACCGCCCCGATGGCAAAGCCAAGAAAGATGTACCCGGGCGCCAGAATCTCAAGGACCCCCAGCGAAAACCCCGCAACGATCCAGACCCACCAGACATTCCACATCTTACCCGCGCCCCTTCAGCATCTTGAAGGCATCGCCAAAGGCTTCCAAGGCATTGGCGGGCACCAGAATGGTCTGCTTGCCCTGCCCCACGGCCACGGCCTGCAAGGCCTCTACCTGTTTCAAGGCCACCTGAAACTGCGCCGCCTCCAGCCCGTTTTCCTTGATCGCGCCCGCAATCACCCCCGTCGCATAGGCTTCGGCATCGGCGGTGATGCGCCGCGCCTTGGCGGCCTGTTCGGCGGAATACAGATCGGCATCGGCGGCCAGTTCCACCGCCCGCTTCTTGCCCTCGGCCTCCATCACCTGCGCGCGCCGCGCGCGTTCAGCATTCAGTTGCTGCAACATCGCGTTGCGGGTGGCTTCATCCAAGGCCACGTCAAGGATTTCGGCCCGCGTGACCTCCACCCCCCAGTCATCGACCATCGCCTTGACCTGCTCGCGCACACGCTCGATCAGCTGTGCGCGGTTCGACTGCACCTGATCCAGCTCCAGCTTGCCGATTTCCGACCGCACGATGCCCGCGACCGTGGTCGCAATGGCGGCATCCACGTCGCGGATGCGGTAAACGGTCTTTTCCGGCTCGGTCACCCGGTAGAACACCGATGTTTCCACCTGCAACAGCACGTTATCCGCGCTGATGGCGTCTTGGCGCGCATTGGGCAACTGACGTTCCAGAACCGAAACCTTATGCGCCACGCGGTCCAGATAGGGCACCAGAAAATTGATCCCCGGCCCCAGAACCGACCGCAACCGGCCGAACCGTTCCACCACATATTTCTCGGACTGCGGCACGATGCGCACCGCCTTGAAGATCGTGACGATCAGAAAGATCGCAAAGGCCAGATAAACCGCACCCGTGCCGATGAACTGGTCAATATCCATGTGAACCGCCCCTGATTGTTTGTGCTAAAGATGGGAGCGAAGCGGCCCGGCTGCAAGGGAAAGCAGCATGGACAGCCGATCCCAAGTTGCAGATAAATGCCCCATGCCCAGCCTGTGCCGCGATTGTCTGACCTTCAGTGACGAGACCCCCGGCAGCCCGGCCCCGCGCTGCCCAGCTTGCCGCAGCCCGCGCCTCATTGCCCATGCCGAACTCTTCACCCTCTCCATCGCCCATATGGATTGCGATGCCTTCTATGCCAGTGTCGAAAAACGTGACAATCCGGCCCTCAGGGACGTTCCGCTGATCGTCGGCGGCGGCCAGCGCGGGGTGGTTTCCACCTGCTGCTATCTGGCGCGGATCCATGGCGTGCGCTCGGCCATGCCGATGTTTCAGGCGATGAAGCTTTGCCCCGACGCGGTGGTCGTCAAACCCCGAATGGCCGTCTACGCCGAGGTCAGCCGCGCCATTCGCGCCATGATGGAAGAGATGACCCCCGCCATCGAACCCCTCTCGCTGGACGAGGCGTTTCTCGACCTGACCGGCACCGAACGGCTGCATGGCGCGCCGCCCGCGCTGATGCTGGCGCGTCTGCTGCAACGGATGGAGACTGAATTGGGCGTGACCGGCTCTGTCGGGCTGTCGCATAACAAGTTTCTGGCCAAAATCGCCTCCGATCTTGATAAGCCGCGCGGTTTTTCGGTGATCGGCCGCGCCGAGACGGCCGATTTCCTGCGGCCAAAGCCGGTGCGCCTGATCTGGGGGGTCGGCACCGCGACCCAGGCCGCACTCGAAGCCGCAGGCATCCGCACCATCGCCGATCTCTTGCGCTGGGAACGCGCCGATCTTTTGGCGCGCTTTGGTTCCATGGGCGCGCGGCTTTGGCATCTGGCGCGGGGCGAAGATCACCGCCGCGTCAGCCGCGACGATCCGATCAAGTCGATCTCCAAGGAAACGACCTTCTTTCAGGACACCGCCGACCCCGATCTGCTGGATGGCCATCTCTGGCGGCTCTCGGAACAGGTGGCCGATCGGGCCAAGGCCAAGGCTCTAAGTGGCCGAACAGTGACGCTCAAACTGAAGAAAGGCGATTTTCAGCTGATCTCGCGCCGCCATGCGCTGCCCGATCCCACGCAGCTGACCGACCGCATCTATCGCGCCGCGCGCGACCTGTTCCAGCCCGAGGCAGCCAAAGGCCCGTTCCGGCTGATCGGTGTCGGCATCGCCGATCTAGCAGCCGAATCCGAGGCCGATCTGATGGGCGATCTGCTTGACCCCGACGCCCAGCGCCGCGCCAAGGCGGAACGCGCCACTGATGCGATCAGGGCCCGATTCGGGCCGGATGCAATTGTAAAGGGGCGGTCCTTGCGCTGATCATTCCGCCGCAAGCGGAACGTCCTGCCGCCCGATCCCGGCAATCTGCCCGACAATCCGCGCCATCCGCGCGGCAAAATCGGCAAAGTCGGCCAAGGGCTCAACCGCCGCCTCATCCATGTAAAGGCCACGGTCAATCTCGATCTGCACCACATGGCGGCCCGCCGAGGGGCGACCGTAGCTTTGCGCGATGAAGGCCCCGGCAAAGGGCGTGTTGCGCGCCACGCGAAACCCCTCGGCCTCGAACACCGCCTCGATCGCTTCGGTCACCCAGGACGCGGCCGAAGCCCCAAAGCGGTCGCCCAGCACCACCTGCGGCGCCAACCGGCCGGGTCGGCTGTGATGTTCAATCGCCTCATGCGGCATCGAATGGCAGTCGATCAGAATCGCCTGACCAAAGCGGGCATGGGTGGCCTCGATCAGATCGCGCAACGCGCGGTGATAGGGGTGCCAATAGCGCGCAATCCGCGCCTCGGCCTCGGACAGGGGCAGCTTGCCGCGATAGATCGCCCGCCCCCCCGCCACCACCCGGGGAATCACCCCAAGACCCGACGAGACACGCGGATTATGCGGCGCCCGCGAAATCCCGTCGATCACCGCCGGATCCAGCTCATCCGGCGCGCGGTTCAGATCCAGAAAGGCCCGCGGCACCTGCGCAGCCAACAAGGGCGCACCATGCTTGGGGGCCGGGGAAAACAGCCGGTCGACAAAGGCATCCTCCGATGACCGGATCTGCGCCCGGCTCAGCACCGTCTGCGCCAGAAACCCCGGCTCATACCCTGCGCCGGAATGGGGCGAGGCAAACAGAACGGCCGTCGTCTGCCGCTGGGGTTGGAAAAGGCGAAACACCTCGGCCGTCATGGGAAACACATGCGCTCCTGTCACTGGTTTGATATAAGGCCAAAAGATCAAATGTCGAAACCCCTTGAACGTGCCAGCGACTCTGTTTATAGCCCCCCCATCCGACGCGGTTCCGCCCGCGTCCTTTTCTTTGGGCAAGGGTGGAATCAGGCTGGAACGTGGGCGGTTAGCTCAGCGGTAGAGCACTACGTTGACATCGTAGTGGCCACTGGTTCGATCCCAGTACCGCCCACCATTCACCGCTCCCTTCGGGGGCACGTTGTTTTCAATCGGCGCAGACGCGCCGCGTAGAGGAGAAGGCCGATGAAAGTTGCGAACTCGCTCCGCTCGCTGAAGACGCGTCACCGCGATTGCCAGATCGTGCGCCGCAAAGGCCGCGTCTATGTGATCAACAAGACGCAAAAGCGCTACAAGGCCCGTCAGGGCTGAGCGCTGCAACAGCAAGCATGACAGCGCCGCCGGGGGACACCCATCGCGGCTTTTTCATTCCGGATAGGACAGAAACATGCACCCCAACCCCGCCTTCCGTCAGGTTTCCGCCGATGAAAGCCTGGCCTTCGCCCGCCATCGCGGCTTTGGCACCCTGTCGGTGAACGGCGAGACGGGGCCGATCATGGCCCATGTGCCGTTTCTCATCAGCGAAACCGACGCGCTTTGCGCGCTCGTCCATCTGGCCCGCTCAAACGCCATTGCCCGCGCCGATCTGCCTTCCCCCGCCGTGATCGCCGTCACCGGGCCGGAAAGCTATATCTCGCCCGATTGGTATGGCGCGGAAGATCAGGTGCCGACGTGGAACTATGTCGCCGTGCATCTGCGCGGGCGGCTAGAGCCGCTGCCCCCCGAAACCCTGCGCCCCATGGCCGATGACCTTTCCGCCATGTTCGAAGCCCGCCTGCTGCCGAAAAAGCCGTGGACCAGCGCCAAGATGTCAGACGAGGCGATGGTGCGGATGATGCGGATGATCCTGCCGTTCCGGTTGGTGATCGAGACCGTCGAAAGCACCTGGAAGCTTGGCCAGAACAAGACGCCGGAACAAAGGGCCGGTGCCGTTGCGGGGCTGAAGGCTTGGCGCGAACCCACCCCGCGCGAGGAACTGGCGGCACTGATGCAGCGGATGAGCGATCAGGCCCGGTGATACGGCCCGCCTGACAGGATCGTCGCCGCCCGGTAAAGCTGTTCAGCCAGCATCACCCGCACCAGCATATGCGGCCAGACCATCTGCCCGAACGAGATGGAAAAATCCGCCTTCGCCCGCAATCCGGGGTCAATCCCATCCGCGCCCCCGATGACAAAGGCCACATCCTGCCTCCCGCCATCGCGCCAGCGCGCCAATTGCGCCGCAAAGCCGGGACTGGACAGCACCTTGCCGCGCTCATCCAGCGTCACCAGCACCGCCCCCGCCGGCACGGCGCGCACCAAAAGCTCGGCCTCGGCCGCCATGCCGCCGCCCTTCTTGTCTTCAACCTCAACCTCGAACATCGGGCCAAGCGCCAAAGGCTTGCCCGTCCGGTTGAACCGCATGTGGTAATCTTCAAACAGCGCGCGTTCAGGCTGATCTGCCCGGATCCGCCCCACGGCGCAGACATGCACCCGCAAGCCTTACGCCCCGCGATGGGCCGAACCCGGCATCCACATCTTTTCCAGCTGATAGAAGTCGCGCACTTCGGGCCGGAACACATGGACAATCACATCGCCGGTGTCGATCAACACCCAGTCCCCGGTTTCCTTGCCTTCCATCTTGGCCAGGATGCGGAACTGCTCTTTCATCCGGTCCGCCAGCTTTTCGGAAATCGCCGCCACCTGCCGCGAGGACCGGCCCGAGCAGATGACCATATAGTCGGCCACATCCGACCGGCCGCGCAGGTCGATCTGCACGATATCTTCGGCCTTGTCGTCGTCGACCGAGGCAAGAACAGCCGCCAGAACCTGTTCGGAAGTGTAATCGCCAGCGGGCCGGGCGTCGCGCGGGCCAACCGGAAGCCCGGTCGCAGGATCAGAATGAGACAGGACCAGGTCCTCCATAGGGCGTGCCTGTCGGTCCCCGGCACCGGGCTTTGTGCCAGAGTAACACCGGCTTTGGGGTTTCTCAACGGCAGCGAAGGCGGGCCGATACCGCGAAGCGGCCAAAGATGCAAGCCATGCCGCCCGCGCATGACGCCTTTGCAGCCCCGGATCTGCACATCGACGCTGCAACGCAGCATATTGGCCGCGAGAGAGGGCAAACGGAGACTGACATGCGTTTCATCCTCGATTTCCTGCGTCAACGCCCCAACCGCCGCGAGGCCGAACTCGCCTATCTCAGCGAAGCCGTCAGCCGCTATGATCTTGAACGGCGCGAGCGCGAGATTGCAGGCGGCAAATTCGCCACGCTCAACGGCTAAAGCATAGCGATTGATCGGCAGGGGATTCGCGCGTATATCGCGGGGCATGACCCGTTTTTTCGACATCGCCGATCATGATCGCCTGCCTTGGCGCTTTACCGCTCTGGATCGGTCTGTCCTCGCGCGACTTTGGTGATCTGGCTGCGTGACCCCACGCAGCTTGACGTCGCCTTCCGAAATCACAGCCAGTTCCAAAAAGGATGAGCCATGGCTCCGCGTACGCTTTATGACAAGATCTGGGACGATCACGTCGTCCATCAGGCCGAAGACGGCACCTGCCTTCTCTATATCGACCGCCATCTGGTGCACGAAGTCACCAGCCCGCAGGCCTTTGAAGGTCTGCGCATGGCGGGCCGCAAGGTTCGCGCGCCGGAAAAGACCATTGCGGTTCCCGACCATAACGTGCCCACCACGCTGGACCGCGCCAATGCCGCGACCATGACCGAAGACAGCCGCGTGCAGGTCGCCACACTTGACCAGAACGCGCGTGATTTCGGCATCCATTATTACCCGGTGTCCGACGTCCGTCAGGGCATCGTGCATATCGTCGGCCCCGAACAGGGCTGGACCCTGCCGGGCATGACCGTGGTCTGCGGCGACAGCCACACCGCCACCCACGGCGCCTTTGGCGCGCTGGCCCACGGCATCGGCACGTCCGAGGTGGAACACGTCTTGGCTACCCAGACGCTGATCCAGCGCAAGGCCAAGAACATGAAGGTGGAAATCACCGGCTCCCTGCGCCCCGGCGTCACCGCCAAGGACATCACGCTTTCGGTCATCGGCCACACCGGCACCGCTGGCGGCACCGGCTATGTCATCGAATACTGCGGTCAGGCGATTCGCGAGCTTTCCATGGAAGGCCGGATGACCGTCTGCAACATGGCCATCGAAGGCGGCGCCCGCGCGGGCCTGATTGCCCCCGATGAAAAGACCTTCGCCTATTGCATGGGTCGCCCCCATGCGCCGAAGGGTGCAAAGTGGGAGGCCGCACTTGCCTATTGGAAAACCCTCTTCACCGATGAGGGCGCGCATTTCGACAAGGTCGTGACGATCAAGGGCGAAGATATCGCCCCCGTCGTGACCTGGGGCACCTCGCCCGAAGACGTGCTGCCGATCACCGGCACCGTGCCCCACCCGTCCGACTTCACCGGCGGCAAGGTGGACGCTGCGGCACGCTCGATCGACTACATGGGCCTGACCGCTGGCCAGAAGCTGACCGATATCAAGATTGATACCGTGTTCATCGGCTCTTGCACCAATGGCCGGATCGAAGACCTGCGCGCGGCGGCCGAGGTTCTGAAAGGCCGCAAGATCAAGGTCAAGCGCGCCATGGTCGTCCCCGGCTCGGGCCTCGTGCGCGCGCAGGCCGAAGAAGAGGGTCTGGCCCAGATCTTCATCGACGCCGGTTTCGAATGGCGTCTGGCCGGATGTTCGATGTGCCTTGCCATGAACCCCGACCAGCTGGCCCCCGAAGAACGCTGCGCCTCCACCTCGAACCGCAACTTCGAGGGACGTCAGGGCTACAAGGGCCGCACCCACCTGATGAGCCCGGCCATGGCCGCCGCCGCCGCGATCACCGGTCACCTCACCGATGTGCGCGAGTTGATGGGCGAGACGGTCTGATCCTGACAACAGCGCGCGCGGCCCCCCGGCCCCGCGCGCTGGCAGATGTCGGGACGGATGCCATACGCGCGCCAGACGCGCGCCAGACGCAAAACAGACACCGCAACGGCTGCGCGCCTTGTGGTCACCGATTGGAAACCCTGATGGAAAAATTCACCAAACTGACCGGCATCGCGGCCCCCATGCCGCTGGTCAATATCGACACCGACATGATCATCCCCAAGCAGTTCCTGAAGACGATTCAGCGCTCGGGCCTGGGCAAGAACCTGTTTGACGAAATGCGCTATGACCGCGAAGGCAATGAAATTGCCGATTTCGTGCTGAACCAGCCGGCCTATCGCAAGGCTGAAATTCTGGTGGCCGGCGACAATTTCGGCTGCGGCTCGTCTCGCGAACATGCGCCCTGGGCCCTTCTGGATTTCGGCATCCGCTGCGTGATTTCCACCTCGTTTGCCGACATTTTCTTCAACAACTGCTTCAAGAACGGCATCCTTCCCATCGTCCTGCCGCAGGACCAGGTTGATGTCCTGATGGCCGATGCGCGCAAAGGGGCGAACGCCCGCGTGACCGTGGATCTTGAGGCGCAGACCGTCACCACGTCGGACGGGCAGTCCTTTGGCTTCTCGGTCGACCCCCACCGCAAGCATTGCCTGATGAACGGTCTGGACGATATCGGCCTGACGCTGGAAAAGGCCGCCGCAATTGACAGTTTCGAGGCAAAGGCCACCACGCTGCGCCCTTGGGCATAAGTTACCAATAACCACAACATCTTGGGCCGCCCGGTTGGAAACAATCAGGGCGGCCTTCTTTTCACCCCAAGTTTGATGCAATCCAGCGACACCCCTTCCCCGAAATCGCCCAACTGCGCCTTCATGTTGGAACAACTGATTGCGGGATTCGTCGAAAGAAGGCACAAATTGGGCAAGATTGAGGCAATCCGCCACAAAGCGCGGGAAGGTATCGGAACAAGGGGTTGGCAAAGCACCAACTTCGACCGGTTTGAGGGTGACAAGGCAGTGGTTTCACAACTGACAGGTGCGCTGACGCGCGCGGTCCTGATCATGGTTTTGGTGGCGACACCATCCATGCTTTTGATGGACGTGACGACCGACACCAAGCAGATGGTGGCGCTTGTGGCGCTGTTTCTGGGCCTTCTGACCTTTGTCGAATACAATTCCACCTACCCCAGCCTTGTCGAGTTCCGCGATGCGCCGCCCTTCAACCGCATCCGCTTTCTCATGCTTTTTGCAACGGTGTTCTGCCTGTCCATGATCGAGCGCGGCAAGATCACGCCCTCCACGATGACCGAATTCACCGACGCAGTTGGCACTTTGATCGGTGTTTCGATGGATTTTCCTTACAGCCCCGTACGGCTTGCAACACTGATGATGTCAAGCGGCGCCTCGCCCGAACAGGTTGCCTCGGTACGGACGGCGGCGGGGATGGCCTATCTGATCTCGCTGGTGTCCCTGGCGGTGTTTTTGATCGCGCTGAAATCGGGCAACTGGCCCTCGCGCGGGCGGGCGTTCAATGTGTGGACAAACCTGCCCACCTTTGACCCCACCACCGGCGGCGATGTGGTCTTGCGGCTGCAGCGCGATGCCCGCGTTAACATTGCGTTAGGCTTTCTGCTGCCATTCTTGACCCCGGCAGTGGTGATGATCTCATCCAGCGGGTTTGAACCTTTGTCGATGACCTCGTCGCAAACCCTGATCTGGACGATAACCGCATGGGCCTTTCTTCCTGCCAGCCTGTTCATGCGCGGCATCGCCATGGGCCGGGTGGCCGAGATGATCCAGGAACGGCGCAAGGCCAATCGGGCGCAAATCGCGCGCGAAGGGCTGGCTACGGCCTGATCGCAGCGCTGGCTGTCTGGCTTTGGGCCACGGCTGCGCAAGCAGAGACACTGCGGGTTGCCACCTATAACCCAGACTTGTCTGCCCCCGGCCCTGGGCTCTTGCTGCATGACCTGCGCAAGGTAGACACCCCCCCGCAGCGCGCGGCCGTGGTCGCGGCCATTGCCGCGCTGGATGCAGATGTACTGGTTCTGACAGGGGTAGACTATGACCTGCGGGGTGAAGCGCTGGCGGCCCTGAACGCGCTCCTTGCTGCTGCCGGTTCACCTTATCCCTATCGCCTTGCGCTTAGGCCGAACACCGGCGTTCCAACGGGCCGGGATCTGGATCGCAACGGCCAACTGGGCGAGCCGCGCGACGCCCAGGGCTGGGGCCGCTTTGCGGGGGAAGGGGGAATGGCGGTGCTATCACGTCTACCGATCGGGCCGGATGTTCGCGATTTCAGCGGCTTCCTCTGGGCCGATCTGCCGGGCAATCTGATGCCACCAGACGACCCGGGAAAGGATGTCCAACGGCTGCACACAACCGGCGCCTATGAGGTGCCGATTGCTCTGCCGGGGGGGAAAAGCCTGCGGCTTTTGGTGTTTTACGCCAGCCCCCCGGTCTTTGACGGCCCCGAGGATCGCAACGGGCGACGCAACCATGATGAGGCGGCTTTCTGGCTGCGGCTGTTGGAGGGGGGGCTGCCAATGCCGCCGCCTGCCGGGCCGTTCGTGATCTTGGGGCAGACGAGCCTTGATCCGATGGATGGCGACGGTCGGCCGGAGGCGCTGCGCGCGTTGCTGGATCACCCCGCGCTGCAAGACCCCCAACCGCGCGGCGATCATGGCCGCGTCGATCCGGGGCAGGCCGGTGATGCGGCGCTGGACACCGCACTTTATGACGGCTTGGGCGGGTTGCGGGTGAGTGTGATCTTGCCCTCGGCCGATCTGGTGGTGCGGGATGCGGCGGTGCTTTGGCCGCCCGACAGTGACCCGATGGCGGCGACACTTGCCGCCGCGTCACGCCATTCCCCGATTTGGGTGGATCTGGCGCTGCCCTGACGCTTGACCCTGCGCGCCCCTTTGGCTAGGCCAACCGCGACCCTATTCAGCAGGAGCGCCCGATGGCCAATCCCTCAATCCTTATCCTTGCCGGTGACGGCATCGGCCCGGAAGTCATGGCCGAAGTGAAGAAGATCATCGGCTGGATGGGGGCCAAGCGCGGCGTCCATTTTGACGTGAGTGAAGACCTCGTCGGCGGCGCTGCCTATGACAAGCACGGCACGCCTTTGCATGACGACACCATGGCCAAGGCCCAGGCGGTGGACGCGGTGCTTTTGGGTGCCGTGGGCGGGCCGAAATACGACGTTCTGGATTTCAGTGTGAAGCCCGAGCGTGGCCTTCTGCGCCTGCGCAAGGAAATGGACCTGTTTTCCAACCTGCGCCCGGCCCAGTGCTTTGACGCGCTGGCCGATTTCTCAAGCTTGAAGAAAGAGGTCGTGGCGGGGCTGGATATTGTGATCGTCCGCGAATTGACCAGCGGCGTCTACTTTGGCGAGCCGCGCGGGATTTTCAAGGAAGGCAATGAGCGGGTGGGCATCAACACCCAGCGCTATACGGAGAGCGAGATTGCCCGCGTGGCGCGGTCGGCGTTCGAGCTGGCGCGCAAGCGGAACAACAAGGTCTGCTCGATGGAGAAGGCCAACGTCATGGAATCGGGGATTCTTTGGCGTGAAGTCGTGCAGGAAGTGCATGACCGGGAATACCCGGATGTGCAGCTGACCCATATGTATGCCGACAACGGCGCGATGCAGCT
>JACCDN010600715.1_pt1 | contig 22658 bp, 18 predicted proteins | sample 7441691 | NCBI WGS metagenome assembly JACCDN01 (sample SAMN15323439, study PRJNA562643) | freshwater metagenome | isolation source: river surface water | place: USA:Blue River Watershed | collected 2017-08-16 | reverse complement strand
TCTATTTCAATTTTAATTGAATGAAGGTACCCATTTAAAGGAAAAGGTAAAATTATGATAAAAAACCGGTTCAAAAAAATAATGAGGGTCACGGAATTGAGAATATTAAGTAAGCCATCAACAGCAAAATGTAATCAAAATATATAAAGTGCTTACTTAATGAGTGAACCAATAAAATCAAGTTGTTTAAGGCTTTCAGAAATTATGCCAGATATATCGCATGACAGTGTTAATAGGTTTCTTTATAGAGAAAAATTTACAGGACATGACCTGTATATTGAAAATAGTAAAGAGTTGAACCTTATTGGTGGATCTATGAGCATAGATGATAGTGTATTAGATAAGCCATATAGCAACCCTGAACACGCAGCATTGATTGATTATTTTTGGTCTGGTAAGCACCATAAAGCGGTGAAAGGTATTAATCTTATTACACTATTTTATATTGATGTAACTGGTAAATGTTTACCAATAAATTTTCGCATCTATGATAAAAGACAAAATAAAACTAAAAATGACCATTTTAGTGAGATGCTTACAGAAGTTTTATCATGGGGATTACAACCAGCTATAGTCACAGGATATGCTTGGTATTCTAGCCTAAAGAATTTAAAACACGTTAGAAAGAATGAGTTAGATTTTTTATTTGGCATAGAAATAGATCGACAAGTATCAATTGCAAAAGGTAGCTATATTAGGATTGATCAGATTGATGATTTTCCTAGCAATGGGAGAGTTGTATATTTGAAAGAGTTCGGCAACGTCAGAGTGTTTAGACAGATATTCAAAAAAACATATCGCTATTACATTATGGGTGTTGCTAAATTAGAAAATCTTGATTTAATAACACATGATTTATTTAAAAAAGCTCATACACATCATTGGCTCATTGAGACTTATCATAGAGCGATTAAACAAGTTTGCAATATTGAAAAATTTCAAGTTCGTAATACTCGTGCCATACGGAATCATATTTATTGTGCAATACGAGCATTTTGTAAGCTTGAAATAATGAAAACAAAACAAATGATTGTAAACTGGTATCAAATTAAACGAAACTTATTTAATGAAATAATAGCAGGCTTCATTAAAGATCAAGGGATGCAAGGATTATTGAATGCATAATTTGCATGATGTTGTCAATGCGTAACTTCTAATTATATATATGTAGATGATAAATCATTAGGAGCAAAAAAGTATGCTGCTTATCCATTATTTATTTTTACCGCACCTCTATTTGCAATTGGATTTACTCTAGTTGCTCCAGGATATATGTTATTCGGAAAAGAAATCCAGTAATAATGATAAAAGGAAAAAACTGCAACAATTTATAAAAACATTAATTAATTTTAATTATGAGAGTTTTTAATCAAGGCTTAACAATTAATTTATATTTACAATATTCATTAGGAACTGATGTATAATAACCTAATGTTATAGCTTTACTTATTAAAGCTTCTAAACTATATACTTTAAATTTTTTGAATAACTGCTGTCTAATAATATTTCCAATAGTACTGCTTGAAATCTGTTTATTAGCTTTATGAGTAATAATTTCAGCTATTTCCCGACTACTTAATCTTAAACATGCTAAAAATAAAATCTCTCGCTCTCTTTTTGTTAGTTCAACAGCTTGTGCTTCTTGAACTTTCATGCTACCTTCTTCAATAATGTCTAGCATTTCATAAACAAAATGCATATGATTATCTAATGATAAAGGAAACATAAAACTTGAATATCCAACTACCTGATTATTAGTTGGGTTTATTAATTGTTTATAATATAAATCAAATATTTTAACAGGAGAATATAGATTAGGATCGCTAACTACAAATTCTGCGTACGGTTTTTTAGTAATAATATCATCAATAATTTTAATAGCATCTAGCGCTTCTTTATTATTAGAAATTGAGGGTAAACTTGTAACTTTACAACCAATGAATGCATCAAGATTATCAAGTCCCATAACTTTTCCCCGTAATTCACTAATATAGGCAATATTAAAATTACTATCACGAACTAATACTGAATCATTTTTGTGAAGCAGTTTAAAGGCGTCTAAATAAGCTAAAAAAGCTTGCTGATTATTCATGAATAATAATCCACCTATTTATAGAAAAATAATTATTAACTTTACTTCTATTAATTTGACTATACTAAAAATTTAGTACTGGCAGATTTTACCATAACTAATTTAAAAATTAGTATTTTATAATTAAGATTTTATTTTGTTATTTTAATTTCTTGTCAAGTTGATAGTAGAAATGTCACTTAGTCATATTTTAACTGGTGACGATTCTACTTTAATTTAACAATATTTTAATTTTCTCACATACACATCTTAAAATAAGGTAAAATATGTGTACTATACAACAAATTTTTAAAAGATTTTTTAATGACAAATAGTATTAATAGGGTAGGTAGTAGCCCTATTTCTCCGATTAATAGTTCCCCTATAAGCAATTCTTCTAACTTTGCTGGAGTAGGTGGAGCATCTTATCATGAAAGATTTATATTTCCTGATGATGAAAAAATTTTAGACATGGGGGAAGAGGAACTTCAAACTGCAACTGAAGAAAGAAAATATCGCGATATTCTAATCAAGTTATTTAAAGCTGTAATAACAGATGGGATAATAATTATTCCAACACCTCCTAGACGCTCTGGAAATGCTATTGTTGAAGCATCTTTAATACAAGACCCTAACGGCAAAAAAAAACCTATAATGAAAATTCCTCTTAAAGGTGTTGAAAATAAATCATTGAGTATAAAACACACTGCAATTGAAGGTATACCATTAGAAAGATTAGTAACATTATATGTAGAAAAAATCCTATTAAAAACTTCAGACTCTCAAATTATTAAACTTTTAATTGTTATGGCTCATGAATACGGCCATTTCTTATCTTATTTAATAGGTAATCATAATCGTGATTTAAAAATTGCATTAAATTTATTTAAAATGAAACAATTAGGTTCTAAAGAAGTAAACCGCTATTTATGGTTAATATTTAGAGAAGAATCATCTGCATGGACCTTTGCTCAAAAAACTCTATCTAGATATAAATTTAATAATTGGAAAGAGTTTATTGCAATTAAAAATAATAGTTTATCTGCTTACTCAAAATTATTAAAACTAGAACGTGCTAATATTGACACTGTATATAAATTATCTTTTTTAGGGGAAGATTTTCACGATAATTTCCCCTCAGAATTTTTTAATCAAACTAAACTACCTCTTAAAATATCTACTGAAAGTAAATTAAATGCTGGAAATTGAACAATTAAATAGTATTAAAGAATTAACTCAATCATTACGCACAAGACTTGAAGAACTTCGGGGGTATCTTTAAATATGATGAAAAAAATGAAATATTAAATTCAATTAATGAAGAATTAGAAAACCCTTTAATTTGGAATGACCAAAATAAAGCTCAAGAATTAAATAAGCAAAAAAAACAATTAGAAAATATTATTTATCAACTAGATGAATTGGATAACGCTATTAATAATAGTAGCGAATTATTTGAACTCGCCTATATGGAAAATGATGAAAAAACTATTATTGAGGTTTTTTCTGATTTAAATTCTTCTGAAAAAACTCTTGCAAATCTAGAATTTTGTCGTATGTTTTCAAATCCTATGGACCCTAATAATTGTTTTATTGATATACAATCAGGTAGTGGCGGAACTGAAGCACAAGATTGGGCAGAAATGCTATTACGCATGTATTTGCGTTATTGTGATAAAAAAGGCTTTACAGTTGAAATATTAGAAGAACAATCAGGCGATGTTGCAGGAATTAAAAATGCAACTATTAAAGTCAATGGTGAATATGCTTATGGTTACCTTAGAACTGAAACAGGAGTTCACAGATTAGTCCGTAACTCCCCATTTGATGCTAATAATAAACGCCATACTTCTTTTGCAAGTATTTTTGTATATCCTGAAGTTAATGATGATATTCAAATTGAAATAAATCCTGCAGATTTAAGGATTGACACTTATCGTGCTTCAGGTGCAGGAGGACAACATATTAATAAAACTGATTCTGCTGTTAGAATAACTCATATACCCACTAATACTGTAGTGCAATGCCAAAATGACCGCTCACAACATAGAAATCGTGATGAAGCTTTTAAAATGTTAAAAGCTAAATTATATGAACTTGAATTACGAAAAAAACAAGCTCAACAGCAAGAATTAGAAAACAATAAAACCGATATTGGCTGGGGACATCAAATTCGCTCCTATGTTTTTGACCAATCTAGAATTAAAGATTTAAGAACTGGAATTGAAATCGGTAATATACGTTCAGTTATGGATGGTAATTTAGATGAATTTATTGCAGCAAGCTTAAAACAAGGAGTTTAAATAGTATAATTTTAAATTAACCACTAAATTTTATAATTCCCTCCACCATTTTTATCAACTATTTCTAATAAATATATCAGTTTAAATAATTAGTGAACTCTATTATTTTTTCTCAATTTCATTTTATTTTTATATTTGCAAATGAGAATCACTATCATTTAAAATACCGTCTTGAATTAAATTAACTAAGGTACTTTTAAAGGAATTACATAATGAATCAAAATTCTTCAATAACTTCTACTTCAATGAAAGCAAATAATTTAAAAATTACTAAAAGGAATATTCTAAATGAAAATATAAAATCATTTTTTCCGGACAATAATACCGCATTAAATAAAAATACCACAACTATAGAACCTCTAATAGAAATGTTAAAATATGCTTTAACTGGAACTACATCTACAGAAATAGAATCTGCAACTAAAAATAGAATAGATATTTTACGCACTCACAGAAACTCTTTTTCTTCATTAAATAAGCCTACCAAAAGCATGGTTGATTTTGCAGTTATTATGTTTATCATTATAAAAATAAGCGAAACAAATAAAAATATATCAGACATAGAAAAAATTGATTTTAACCCTATTAAAAATATCTTTGCTTCTAATGAACATTTTAAAATAGCATTTAAAAAATTCTCAATAGAACATAAAATAAAAGTAGATAATATTCCAAATAGCTATCTTGAATCCATAAAATATGATGGTGTTTTTTCAATCATAAAATTAAATAATATTGACTTTGATATGAGTAACTTTAATTCAAGTACAAAGAGTGAATATATTTGTGTAAAAAATCAACATATACGTAAATTTTTTAATAATAATCAAATCAATGAGAAAAAATCAGAAGCTAAAAAATACTTTAATAATTTAATAAAAAAGAAAATTGATACTATAGAAGATAAGGATATACGTAATGATGCTATATTAAAATTATCTTTATTTATGAAAACAATTAATCTAGCTCAAAGAAAATTCGTTAAATCAAAATTTAATTACTCTCAATTAATTGAATTAGCTACTCCTATTTTTGATGCATTGAAGATTAAGGATGAAAAAGAAAAAATCGATTTTATTAAACACTCTATATTTATTAACTTTCATAAAAATAATGGATTGCATTTAAAAAGAGTTACTTTACAAATACCTCTGATAACTTTAGCAACTGCAGCTTTATTTATGACAGTTGTTGGCGCAATTTATCTTGCAAGTGACTGGTGGTTTACTATAGTAGGTGCTACAGTAGAAGGAGCACATGACATCGAAGGAGTTGGTCGCGATATGATTTTAGAAAAGCTAGGCGGAAATTTTAATGTAGGGGATAGATTATACTCTTATACTAATAATATGGAAAAAATTTGGTTAAAACTATCTAATTCATTTGATAGAGAATCAGATACTATGGAAAATATTAATGATAAATTTAAAGGAAGTTCTTTATACTATACTAACATTAGAAATAAAGATCTACATAAATTTCTGAATAATAAATCAGAAAATGATAAAAAAATCGCTAAATTTAGAGAAATCATGAATAAATTAAAAAGTGAAAGTACACAAATAAGAAATTCAGATTTAAAACTCACGGATCTAACTTTTAATAAAAAAAGTACTGAGGTATTAACTAAAACATTATCTACTGATGATGGAAGTACGGAAAGTTAATTTTTTTGGGGGTCGAATATGATAATTCTTTTAAAACCATATTTAATTTAAGAGGGTCATCAGTAATAATACCATCGACTCCCCACTTAATTAATTTGCGCATTAAATCTGGATTAAAAACAAAACCTGAGTGCTTTGGATAACCCCAAACCATTACTTTTAAACCTAGATAGTGCGCTTCTTGCAACTCTTCTAAAGTTAGACAATTATCCTCAGGTTCGTAAGAATATCCCCCTAATTGTTTAATTAACTGTAGCATAGAAACATTCTCATACTTTTTACCAATTTGGGTAATTATAGTGCCACTAAACCATTTTTTCCAATTTTTTCGCAAATTTTCTGAATCTAGATAAGCTGTTTTAATTAATGAGTTTAGTTTATTTAATTCAGTTAATACGCGCCAATCAAATGACTGCACTTTAATCCTATCAATTAAATTATTTTTAATAATAAATTCATAAACTAACCCTGCTAATTCTTTTTCAGAATAACTCCAATTTGGATTTTCAAAATCTGTCTTTATTTCAATTTGAAAATTTATACTATTATCTGATGCTTTATTAACATAATCCACCACTTCTTGTAGCGTAGCTAATTTTAAATCTTTGAATTGCTCTTGTTGAGGAAACTGCTTTCCATAATCAGAGCTTTTATCAAGAACTACATTAAATTCTCTTAATTGCTCTAATGTTAAATCTTTAACTAATATTGTTTTTTGCTTAATATTTGAAAGACATAAAATATCCGAGTTAAGAAATAAATCATGAAATGCAAGAAGTATTTTATCTTTAGTAACAGCAATATCTATATCAACACAATCTACTCCTTGCGTAAGAGCAATTTGATAACTAGGTATTGTATTTTCTGGGGCATAAACTCTAGCTCCACGATGCCCAATAACTAAAATTTTTTTCAAAATACTCTTTTTTATAATGAAAGACGGCGAATATCAGATAATACTTGCACTAAATATGAAGTAAATTTAGCCGCAAGCGCCCCATCAATAATTCGATGATCGTAAGATAATGATAGAGGAAGCATTAATCTTGGAATAAATTCTTTTCCATTATAGATTGGCTTAATACTTGATTTTGATACCCCCAAAATTGCAACTTCTGGCGCATTTATAATAGGCGTAAATGCTGTTCCACCAATACCCCCTAAACTAGAAATAGTAAAAGTCCCTCCTTGCATATCAGTTGGTTTTAATTTACCATCTCGTGCAATTTTTGCTAAAGATGCTGTCTCTTCTGCGATTTCTACAATACCTTTTTTGTCTGCATCTTTTAATACAGGGACAACTAACCCATTTGGCGTATCAGCTGCAAACCCAATATTAAAATATTTTTTATAAATTAGCTGTTCCCCTTCAATAGATGTATTAAATTCAGAAAATTTCTTTAACGCAAAAATTGATGCTTTAATTAAAAAAGCTAAAGGTGTAATTTTAATCTCAGATTTTTTATATTCTTCATTTAATTGTTTTCTAAAATTCTCTAATTCAGTAATATCTGCTTCATCAAATTGTGTCACATGCGGGATCATTACCCAATTTCTTGCTAAATTAGCACCTGATAGCTTCTTAATTCGTGATAGCTCTTTCACTTCTATTTCACCAAATTTGGAAAAATCTACTTTTGGCAAAGGCGGTAAATTTAAACCCACACTTCCAGATATATTATTACTATTGGCTATTATATTTTTTGCAAAACTCTTTAAATCTTCATCAGTAATTCGTCCTTTATCGCCTGAACCATGAACCTTTGTTAAATCAACCCCTATTTCACGAGCTAATCTACGAATTGAAGGAGAAGCATATGCTGTTTTAAAATTACTTTCGTCAATTTCTTCATTTCGCAGTTTTTCTCTTTGTTCATTATTTACTACTATATCTATTTGCTTTAGTTTTTCTATATCTTTGGATTCAGCAACTTGAAAAGTGGGTTTCTGCTCTAAAACTACATCAGACTTTTTATCTTCAAGTTTCTGCGTCTTACCAACTTCCTCTTCAACTTCAATTCTGGCAATTAAACTCCCTTCACTAACTTTATCACCTACTTTTATTAACACTTCTTTAATGATGCCCGAAGTTTCAGCAGGAACTTCCATAGTAGCTTTATCTGTTTCAAGCATTAAAAGATTATCATCTTTTTTAACGCTGTCTCCCACTTTCATATATACTTCTGCCACATTTACATCAGTACTACCACCGATATCTGGCACTTTCAACTCTAATAAATTTGCCACCTTATTACCCTCTTTTTAAACTGCCGGATTATTTCCTAATAGTTGTTTTCTAAATCTATTTAAATCAGATGCTGTTTCTAAAACTTCTTGACACAAATTAGATAAATTAATTAATATGGTTCGAATAACCTGCTTTTCATTATCTTTACCAAATTCTATTTGATGGTCTAACCACTTTTCTAACCAACTTGGATCTGGTAATCTGCTTTGCACAGTATCTTTTGGAAAGAAAGCTTTGCTAACATGCAAATTGGTCGGATGCAATGGCTTGCCAGTTCTAGCACTTGAAGACGCCATTAAAATACCAATTTTTGTAAAAGCTAATTTAGCAGCATCGCCAAATTTTGCAATAGCCCTACGCATATATTTTAAATATGCTCCCCCATGTCTTGCCTCATCAGCAGATAATGTTTTATATATCTGCTTAATAACTGGTTCTGTATGCCAATTAGAAGCCCTTTTATACCATTGAGTTAAACGCATTTCCCCACAAAAATGCAACATTAATGTTTCTAGCGGGGGTGCCGGATCAAATTCAAAGCGAACCGCATGTAGCTCTTCTTCGGTTGGCATAAGCTCTGGTTTAAACCTGCGTAAATACTCCATCAATACTAACGAATGTTTTTGTTCTTCATAAAACCAAATCGACATAAAAGCAGAAAAATCAGAATCATCTTTATTATCTCTTAAAAACATTTCAGTAGCTGGTAATGCCGACCATTCAGTAATAGCATTCATTTTAATAGTTATCGCTTGCTCCTCAGTTAATTTACTTGCATCGAAATCGTCCCAAGCAATATCTCTATTCATACTCCAACGTGCGTTCTCTAGGTCAGCAAATAATTTAGGGTATAACATTTCATTATCATCAAAGTTTGATTTTTTAGTATTCATAAAATATTCCTTCAAAATTCTACCTTAAACTTCCCAAGGATTAGGCTTATTAGTATCAATATTATATTTTTTAAGAGCTAAATTCACATCTTTAGCTTTTATTAAATCTTGATTTAATAAACCAGTAAGTGCTGCAATAATAATATAATAACGATTAACCTCAAAAAATTCACGCAATGCTTTCCTAAAGTCTGATCGACCAAATCCATCTGTCCCTAAAGTAATATAATCTCCTGGAACATATTCACGAATCTGATCAGAATAGCTTCGAATATAATCAGTTGCTGATATAGTTACATTAGCGTTATATTTTTCTAATAATTCTGTTACATACGGTTTTAATGCTTTCTTTCCTGGATTTAACATGTTATGTCTTGTAATATTCATTCCATCTCGATGAAGTTTATTATAAGAAGGCGTTGAAAATATATTAACTTTGAAGCCAAAATCATTTACTAATAAATCTGCCGCTTCTATTACTTCGCGAAAAATAGTTCCACTTCCCATTAGGTTAATAGTAATTTTTCCTTTGCCGATTGATTTAAATAAATAACAGCCCTTAATTATGCCTTCTTCAGAATCTTTTGGCATTTCTGGATGGGAATAATTTTCATTCATTACAGTAATATAATAAAATTTATTTTTATTATCTACATACATATCTTTTAAACCATGATGAATAATTACTGCTAATTCATAAGCAAAAGTTGGATCATAAGATTCACAATTAGGAATTAATCCTGCCTGAATATGACTATGTCCATCTTCATGCTGCAATCCTTCACCATTTAACGTTGTTCTGCCTGCAGTCCCACCTATCATAAAACCGCGAGCGCACATATCACCTGCAGCCCAAGCTAAGTCACCTATACGCTGAAAGCCGAACATAGAATAATAAATATAAAAAGGAATTGTAACAACCCCATGATTGGCATAACTAGTGGCTGACGCTATCCACGTGCACATTGCCCCTGGTTCATTAATTCCTTCTTGAAAAATTTGCCCTTTAATATCTTCTTTATAAAACATTAATTGACTTGCATCTTCTGGAGTGTATAATTGCCCTACATGTGACCAAATCCCTAACTGACGAAACATTCCTTCCATACCAAAAGTTCTTGATTCATCAGGAACTATAGGTACAATTAATTTCCCTAAAACTTTATCTTTAACTAAGATATTTAAAAGACGAACAAAAGCCATGGTGGTTGAAATTTCACGTTCTCCAGTTCCTTTTAATAATACATCAAAAGCACTTAATTCTAAAATCTCTAATTTTGTATTCAAGGGATTACGTATAGGATAATAACCACCTAATTTTTTTCGCTGCTCATGCAAATATTTATATTCTTCTGAATCTTTTTTAGGTAAAATAAAAGGAATTTCTTCTATTTCTTTATCATTTATTGGAATTGAAAATTTATCTCTAACTTTCTTTAATGCTTCAATAGATAGTTTTTTTTGATTATGAGCAATATTTTGCGATTCACCTTCCCCAGTCATCCCATAACCTTTAATTGTTTTGGCTAAAATTACCACTGGTTTATTATTGGGGTTATTAACTGCTTCATAATAAGCTGCATAAATTTTATCTACATCATGACCCCCACGCGTTAATCGCCAGATGTCATCATCTGATAAATTTTTAACTAATTCCAACGTTTCTGGATATTTAGCAAAAAAATGCTCGCGAATATACTTTCCATCTTTAGCTCGATATGTTTGATATTCACCATCTACAGTTTCCATCATTAATTGTTTTAATTTTCCCGTTTTATCAAGAGCTAAAAGATTATCCCAACCATGGCCCCAAATTACTTTAATTACTTTCCAGCCAGCTCCAGTAAATAACCCTTCCATTTCTTGAATAATTTTACCGTTACCATTTACTGGCCCATCTAGCCTTTGTAAATTACAATTTATTATAAAAATTAAGTTATCTAATTTGTCTCTTGAAGCTATATGTATATTACCAAGAGTTTCCGGCTCTGAAGTTTCTCCATCACCTATAAAACACCATACTTTGCGATTAGATGTATCAATAATATCTCTATCATTTAGATATTTCATAAATCTAGCTTGATAAATTGCCATTAATGGCCCAAGGCCCATGGAAACAGTTGGTAGCTGCCAATAATCTGGCATTAACCAAGGATGTGGGTACGAAGATAAACCAGGCTTCGCTGATTCTTGACGAAAGTTTATTAACCTCTCTTCACTTAACCTACCTTCTATATAACTCCTTGCATATATACCTGGAGATGAGTGCCCTTGAAAAAAAACTAAATCACCCATACCATTTTTTGATTGAGAACGCCAAAAATGATTAAACCCTACTTCATATAAACTAGCTGATGAAGCATAAGAAGATAAATGCCCGCCTAATTCACTACTAATTTTATTTGCTTTTATTACCATTGCTGTTGCATTCCAGCGTATATAGGCAGCAAGTTTTCTTTCTATTTCTTTATTACCAGGATAATTTTGCTGGTTTTTAACATCTAAAGTATTAATATATTCTGTAGTTACACTACCTAATACATTAATACCCGTTTTTTTTTGTAATCTTAATGCTGCCTGCTTTAATAAATATTCAGCCAATTGCGCAGAATCATATTCTAGAACGTTATCAATAGAATCAATCCACTCTTGTACTTGCAAGCTATCTAAATCATTATTATTAAAACCACTCATCCTATCCCCTAAAAAATGTTGTCCTTTCTCCCGACGCTAGTATATCATATGTACTTGGATATTTTCTATAAATAAACCTCTTCTATGAGAGGTATTCAACTGAAAGGCAATTGAATGACAACTAAAATTTTTGAAATTAAAAAATTAGGTCAAAAAATATGGCTTGATAACCTGACACGAGAACTAATTATCTCCGGCAAACTAAATAAAATGATCGAAAATGACGGACTCTGTGGAATCACATCTAACCCTACAATTTTTCATAAAGCATTTGAAAATGACCCTAACTATAAAGAAGATTTGCAAAAAATAAAATTAGAACCACTTGATTTTGAATATCGTTATGAAAGTTTAGTTATTCCTGACATACAATCAGCTTGTGATATTTTTATGCCAATGTATAATTCATCCAACAAAGAAGATGGTTATGTAAGTTTCGAATTATCTCCATATCTTGCTCATAATACTGAAGGCTCTATTTTAAACGCTAAACGCCTATGGAAAACTATAGCTAAAGAAAATTTAATGATTAAAATTCCTGCTACTAGTGAAGGAATTAAAGCATTTGAAGTCTTAATTAGTGAAGGAATAAATGTAAATATTACTCTTTTATTTTCTTTGCCACAAGTAATTAATACTTGGAATTCTTACATTAGAGGTTTAACAACACGTTACAATAAAGGTCTACCTCTTGATTCGATTAAAGCTGTAGCTAGCTTTTTTCTCTCCAGAATAGACAATGCTATAGATGCTAAATTACCAGCTAATTTACAAGGCAAAGCTGCAATTAGTTTAGCGAAAACTGCATACTCAAAATATTTGGAAATTTTTGGAAAGGAATTCAAAAAATTAAAAGATGCCGGAGCTAGACCTCAATATTTACTTTGGGCCAGCACTGGAACTAAAAACCCAGACTATTCAGATGTTTTATATATAGAAGAACTAATTGGTCCGCAAACAATAAATACTGTCCCTTATGATACTTTAGTAGCTTTTAACGATCATGGAAATAGCCGAATAACTTTAACAAGAAACCTTGAAGAAGCTCAGTATGCTTTAGAGCAGGTTAAAATAAATGACATCAACATGGAATCTCTTGGCCAATCATTACAAGTTGATGGTTTAAAAATATTTACTCAATCGTTTGATAAATTAATTAATTTGATGAAATAAATATCGAAATGAGAAAATTTATTTCTTTTTTATCACCAGCCAAATTAAATTTAGGATTAAAAATAGTTGGTAAACGAAATGACGGTTTTCACTTACTAAAAACTATTTTCTGCTTAATTGATTTATTTGATGAAATAAATATTCAAGTGACCAATAATGGAAAAATATCATTAATTGACCATAACCAAACTTGGGATTTTTGGAATGATTTATCATATAAAGCTGCCATGGCATTAAAAAAATTTACAAATTGCAATTTAGGGTGTAATATAAAAATTAGAAAAACAATTCCTTTAGGTGCAGGTTTAGGAGGGGGCAGTTCTAATGCCGCAACAATATTAATTGCCTTAAATCAATTATGGCAAACCAACCTGCCTATAGAAACTCTATATTTGTTAGGAAAAACTTTAGGTGCAGATGTTCCATTTTTTATCCATGGAAGAAATGCTTTAGCTTCGGGTATTGGTGATGAATTTGAAGATATTAATTTAATTCAGCAATATTTTATTTTAATAAAACCAAATTTTCATATTTCAACCCAATTACTTTTTAATAATCTTCAATTTGACCTAAAAATACCCCCCGCTAAAATTGATTATAATTATCTATTGCAAAGCAAAGAAAATGATTTATTAGCTACTGCTTGTAAACTTCAGCCAGAATTACTAAATATATTAAATGACCTTAAAAATTACGGCACTCCTAATTTGACTGGTTCAGGAAGTGTGCTATACTTAAGTTACCCTGATCTAAGTACTGCAAAAAATATTGCAAAAGAACTACATTCAAGGTATAATCCATACCTTGTGAAAAGTATAGATTTTTCACCTATGTATGTTACTCATAATTAAAATAAACCTTTTTTTAGGGGAGTCGCCAAGTGGTAAGGCATCGGATTTTGATTCCGACATTCGCAGGTTCGATCCCTGCTTCCCCTGCCAACTTTAAAAGCGCATATTGTTATTAAAAAAGCAAATGCGCTTTTTTTTATTTTTTTGAGGTGAATAAATATGTTTGTTCGTAAGAATTTAATGATTTTTACTGGTAATGCCAATATTGAATTCGCCAATGCTGTTACAAAATGTTTAGATATTCAATTAGGTAAAGCTGCTGTTTCTAAATTTAGTGATGGCGAAATATCAGTTGCTTTATTAGAAAATGTTAGAGGATCTGACGCATTTATTTTACAATCAACATGTTACCCTACTAATGATAATTTAATGGAAATTTTAGTATTATCAGATGCTTTAAAAAGAGCTTCAGCTGGACGTATAACTGCCGCAATACCATATTTTGGTTATGCAAGGCAAGATAGACGCCCACGTTCTGCACGCGTAGCAATATCTGCAAGGTTAGTAGCTAATATGCTAACTTCTGCAGGAGTAGATAGAGTTTTAACTGTCGATTTACATGCGGATCAAATACAAGGGTTTTTTGATATTCCAGTGGATAACATATATGCTTCTCCTGTCTTATTAAAAGATATTAAATCTAAAAAATTAAAAAATGCAATTATTGTTTCTCCAGATACTGGTGGCGTTGCACGTGCACGTGCTTTTGCCAAAGCTCTAAATATAGATATGGCAATTATCGATAAACGACGTCCTAAAGCAAATGAAGCTGAAGTAATGAATATAATAGGCGATATAGATGGTAAAATTTGTATAATAGTAGATGATATGATTGATACTGCTAATACTCTATGTAAAGCAGCTGAAGCATTAAAAAAGCAAGGTGCAATTCAAGTATTTGCTTATGCAACTCATGCTATTTTTTCTGATGGTGCTGTAGAACGTATTAATGCTTCTATTATCGATGAGGTTATTATAACTGATACCATCCCAATTACACCTAATGCTAAATTATCAAAAAAAATAAGAATCACTTCAATTGCAGCTTTATTTGCTGAAACAATTCGTAGAATAAATAATGAAGAATCCATTAGCTTGTTATTAAATGATTAATTAATAACACATAAGCTTAACGAAAGTTAAGAAAGAATTTTAATGGATAATAATATTATAAATTTTGAATACTATAATCCTACTAAAATAATCTTTGGTAAAAATAGTATTTATAAAATTAAAAACCTTATTGATAAAAATCATAAAATATTAGTATTAATTGATTTAAATGCAATTGAATCTAATCCTAAACTTAAACATGATTTAGAAAAATTCCTTGCTGATTTTCAACATATAATTTATTATCAAACTACCATAAATAGCGAATATTCCGAACTTTTGACTATCATTTCTCTTGCTCAAAAAGAAAAAATTAGTTATATTTTAGCTGTAGGCGGTGGTTCGGTTATTGATGGAGCAAAATTTATTGCCTGTGCTATAAATTATCCCCCGCATCTTCAACCGTGGCAATTATTAAAAATTGATGGTTACAATTTAGTAAAAGATATAGTTCCATTAGGTGTAATTTTAACTCTTCCTGCAAGCGGTTCAGAAATGAACCCTTATTTTGTCATAAGCCGTAAAGAACATAATCTTAAAATAGCTTGTTATGCACCAATGATATATCCTAAATTTGCTATCCTAGACCCAGTCTACACTTTTAGCCTATCAAAATACCAATTAGCTTTAGGAATTGTTGATATTTTTGTACACGTTCTTGAACAATATGTAGTTATTAATAATCACTCTAAAATTCAACAAGGATTCTCCGAAACAATTCTTAAAACATTAATTAAAGAATCTTTAAATGCAATCTCTCACCCTACTGATTACAACGTAAAAGCTAATATAATGTTAGCATCTACATTTGCCTTAAATGGCTTAATTGATTGTACAGTTAAAAGTGATTGGACAATTCATTGGATTTCTCATGAATTAACAGCTTTATATGGTTTATCCCATGCAGAAGCAATTGTTGTATTAGTAAAACCATTATGGGAATATACTTATAAATTTAAACAACAACCATTACTACTTTATGCTCAAAAAATATGGAATATAGATATTTCCAATCCAGAATATGCCATAAATTTAGCTATAAATAAAACAGTTTTATTTTTTCAAAGTTTAGGTATAAAAACAACTCTTAAAGAATTTGGAATTACTAAATTAGATATTAAAAAAATTATTGATAACATCTTTAACTTTACTAATGGCAATAATTTAGGAGAAAGTAATCTTTTAACAAAAGAAGATATAAGAAATATTTTATTTTTGGCTATTAAATAAATATGTTACTATAACGTTATAATTACTTAATAATTTTTTAAAAAAGTAAAAGTAATGAAATATTTAATTGCTAGTATAAGACTACTTGCTTTATTAATTACAATAATAATTTCTCTAATCATTGTAATAATTTTTTATCCCATCACTCCTCAACAATACTGGATGTACGTTATAAAATACTGGGCAAAAATAATGCTATTTTTTGTTGGGGTAAAAATTGAAACTATTGGTAAATTTCCCACAAATTATTTACAAAAAAACTGTATGATTATTTCTAATCATATTTCTTGGTTAGATATTCCCGTATTATACTCTTTATATTTTGTATCTTTTGTTAGTCGAGCTGAAGTTAAAAACTGGCCAATACTTAATTTATTATTTAAATGTTCTGGGACTATATTTATCGATCGTAGTAGAAAAAAAGATATTCTTACTATAAATAAAATTGTGAGTCAACGCTTAATGGATAATTTGGCTATTGGTTTTTTTCCCGAAGGTAAAACCAGCGATGGTAAAGGGGTCTTACCATTTAAAGCACCTCTACTTCAAGCTGGGATTATAGCAAAATCTAAAATACTACCATTAGCCCTTAAATATTATTCTAGAAGCACCGTAAAACCTGCTTACGAAATTACTTATGCCGGTGATATTACTTTATGGCAAACTATCAAAAGTACATTATTATTAAATGGAATTTGTGTTAAAATCATCGCTTTACCTCAATTTAACGCTATAGATTTTGCTAATCGTCGCGAAATGGCTAGAGAATTATACAAAGAAATAAGTGCAGTTTACAATAGAGGATATTAAATCTTGGAAAAAAATTTAGAACAAAAAATTAATGATATTGTTGTTTATATAAAAGAACTAGTAAAAGAAACCCCTAAAATTGGCTTAATTTTAGGTAGCGGATTAGGTGAATTAGCAAATGAATTAGAGCATAGCACCATCATACCTTATAAAAATATTCCACATATACCAATTAGCACTGCACCTGGACATAGCGGTAACTTAATTGTAGGTAAACAAGCAGGAAAAACTTTAATAGCTATGCAAGGACGCCTTCATTTATATGAAGGATATTCCCCTCAACTAGCGACAATTTTAATTAGAGCCATGAAAATATTAGGAATTGAAACTTTAATATTAACTTGTGCAGCTGGAGGTTTAAATAAAAATTTTAACGCTGGCGATATAATGCTAATTAATGATCATATTAATTTTTCTGGAACTAATCCTTTAGTTGGACAAAATCTAGATAGCTTTGGTCCTAGATTTCCGGGAATGTTTGATATATATACACCAAAATTACAACAACTAGCTTTAGAAATAGCAGCCAAAAATACAATTGATCTTAAACAAGGTATTTATGCTGGCATTTTAGGTCCAACCTTTGCAACTCGTGCTGAATTACAATTTTTAATTAATAATAATTGTGATGCTATTGGAATGTCAATTGTTCAAGAAGCAGTAATTGCAGCTCATAGTCAAATACAAATTTTAGGCTTAGCTGCAATTACTGATATGGCTCTACCAGATTCTAATCATCATGCTACTCATGATGAAGTAATGAAATCAGGTAGACAAATAGGTATAAAATTTAAAAAGCTAATTAATGAAATTTTAAAAAATATCTAAATTAGTTTACATGCACATAATTATATTCACAATTTGCATCTGTATTTATTTTTATAGCTGAGTGTGCTGAAAGAAATTCTGCCAAAGCATTTGCCCACATACAATGTGCTTTTGTACTTGGATGCATCCCATCCCACATAAAATAATCAAGTGGCTCCCTACAAATTGTTTTAGCTGTTGGGCTACTAATATACCCATCAGTAATATTACATCTATCTGTTATATTTTTAAATACGTTTCCAACTTTTGCTTGTGACATCATATCATCAAAATTTGGCCTATAAATATTTAAATTAGGATACTTATTTTTATCATTAAACTGCTCTAATCCTGCTTGTATTCCTTTATTAAAACTATAAATCTGTTGCTCTAATTTATTTTTTAACGCTGGCTCAAGTTTTATTTTATCAGCAATATCGGGGAAATGTGTTATATCTGGAAATACAGGAACAATTATATTATTCGCCCCCATTTTTACTAGTTCATAAATAACAAACAAATATTTATTAATCAACTCCAATACCTCATTCGTAGGATCAGTTTGTTGTTTAAAGTCATTGCTACCAATAAACACCAAAAATAAAGTTGTACCAACATCATTAGTGTAACCTGAGGGTAAGTTATCTATAAATCCTTTATATAAGTGAAATTGATCTAATAAAGATTTTGCCACAAAACCTTGTGAACCTTGACCTTTTATTTCAGCTCCTCCCTCAGCAATAACTTTCATAGGTAAATTTAATATTTTTGCAAGATATTCAACCATAACAGGACCATTAGAAAATCTTCCATGAAAATACCCCTCCTCATTTGGTAGTTTCCAATAAGACTTATCAAATATATTATGGTTATCAAATGAACTATCACCTAAAACTATAATCCGTGAAAGTCCATTAAAGGATGGGGTTTTAATATCTGACCAGAAGTTTGCATCATAAGAAGTACTCCACATAGCTGCGGCATGATTAACAAAAATATTATCAAAACCATTTTCTGAAAATCCAGCAAATTTTAAAGCATTTTTACAGGCCTGCTTAAGCTCCATATCGCTAGCTTTAGTATAATATATATTATTCCATAACCTTGTATTTTCATACCAGTTACCCTTTACTACAGCATATTGATTATCTTCAGTTTTTCCCCAAATATAACTAATATTTGCATTATGACTATTTTTATCAATATAGTAACAGCGTATATATACATCATTAAAAACATTATTTATCTTATTTTCAACCTTATTTTGGGAAAATGATACTCTCGATTCAATAATTAGTGCTTTATTAGTACCAAAAATATAAAGAGTATTTAAACCATCAACTTCTATAGCCATAACTTTAAAAGTTAAAATACTAAAGATTAATTTTAGAATTTTTTTCATATAAAACTTTCTGATATAAAATTAGTTAACATGCACATAATTATATTCACAATTTGCATTTATATTTATTTGTATTCCAAGCTGAAGTGCTAAAAACTCTGCTATAGCATTTGCCCACATACAATGCGCTTTAGTACTTGGATGCATACCATCCCACATAAAATAATCTAGCGGTTCATTACAAATTGTTTTAAATGTCGGACCACTAGTGTATCCTGAGCTACTACATCTACCTGTTAAATTTTTAAATGCTCCAGATAATCTTGATTTATTAATCATATAATCAAAATTTGGTCGATAAATATGGAGATTTGGGTATTTATTTTTATCCTTAAATTTCTCTAACCCTAATTCAATTCCCTTATTAAAATTTTCTATCTGCTGATCTAATATGTTCTGACTTAAATAATTCATTTTTATTCTTTCAGCAACATCTGGAAAAAGACTTATATCAGGAAATACAGGTACAATTATATGATTAGCCCCCATATCAATTAATTTATTAATAACATATAAATAGTTATTTATTAAAACTGATACCTCATTCGTAGGATCAGTCTGTTGATTAAAATCATTACCACCAATAAATACTATAAATAATGTTGTACTAACATCATTAGTATAACCTGAAGGTAAGTTATCTATAAATCCTTTATATAACTGAAATTGCTCTAATAAAGATTTTGCCACAAAACCTTGTGAACCTTGACCTTTTATTTCAGCTCCTCCTTCAGCAATAACTTTCATAGGTAAATTTAATATTTTTGCAAGATACTCAACCATAACAGGACCATTAGAAAATCTTCCATGAAAATAACCGGCTTGATTTGGTAATAACCAATACATTTTATCAAACATATTATGAATATCTGATGCACTATCACCTAAAACCACAATTCGTGAAAACCCATTAAATGTCGGAATTTTAACATCTGACCAAAAACTTGAATCATAAGATGTACTCCATATGGCTGCTGTATAATTAACAAAAATTTTATTAAAATCACTCTGCGAAAACCCAGCAAATTCTAATACATTTCTACAGGTTTGTTTAAGTTCAATATCACTAGCTTTAGTATAATAAATATTATTCCATACCCTTGTATTTTCATACCAACTACCTTTTATTACCGCATATTGATTGTCAAATGTCTTCCCCCAAAGATAATTAATACTAGCATTATGACTATTTTTATCAATATAATAACATCTAATATAAACTTTATAAAAAATATCACTAAATTCAATAGAAAGTTTTTTTTGAATAGCAAGTCCTTTTGGTTCTTCAATGGTGTTTATTTCTTGCAAACCTTGAGGTTCTGCTATTGGAGACTCTGCAGTCCCAGTAATGGGGGTGCTATCAAAATTACTAATTTCAATAGCATATATTTGAAAAGATAAAATATTTAAGATTAAATTTAGAAATATTTTCATATAATAATTCCTTAATTATATAATAAAAATTATTATAACATCTTATATAAATAATGTCAATTACAATGCTATCTAACAAAACTTTGCAAAATAATATTATTTAAAATATAGGGGATTGGCGGATGTTGTCCTGATTCTTGAAATTTAACCGAGAAACTAGAGACTTATCCGCCAACAAGGAAATAAAACGAAAAATTAATCTTTGAAAATTTTTTGCGTAAGTTTTAAAGCACTTTCAGCATCAATAGTTCCAGTATTAACACAACCACCAATACTGTATTTTTTAGCAAAAAAGCCAGTATTATTACATTTTATGTAATTATTTCTAGCTGAATCTTGTAAAATATTTGTAATTTTATTAACATCCCAGTCACGATTATAAATATTTGGTGCATTACGAACATAACTAATAATATCAGCTACTAAAGCGGCAACGTGAGGAGCAGCCATAGAAGTACCATTATAATAACCCCAAATTGGTTTGTCTGCATTATTATACTCTTGTTTTGAGCCCCATAAAGTAGAGAAAACTCCGGATTTATATACATATTGGGTATTGTCTGAAGTTGCACTATAGGGGTTTTGATCGCCACCAGTTGCTGTTATAGTTGTATTACCAAAATTACTATACCACGATAAATTATTAGCAGGTGAGGCAGCAGCTACAGAAATTACTTTTGGACAATTTGCTGGTGTAAAGTTTTTTACATCAGCCCCAGAATTCCCAGCTGCAATAACAAATATTATCTTTGGATTAGCCTTAGTTACTTGCGCAATAGCATCAGCCATTGCCCCACTACATACCCCTCCACTACCAAGACTCATACTAATTACATCTACCGGATACAAATTAACAAATTTGGGATGTAAGTTTGCTGCCCACATAATGGCGTTAGCAATATCTTGAGTTGTCCCACCACATTTACCCAAAGCACGTATTGGTTCTACCATAGAGCCAAATGCACCACCTAAAGCATGTTCGGGGCGAGATGAGTAACGCGTACCTACAATAGTTCCTGTTACGTGGGTGCCATGCCAAGAACTACTATTTCTAACTGGACAATATCTAAAAAATCCTTGACTAGAATTAATCATATTTTGTGTTAAATAATCACCTAAATCCAAACCGTTTGGATTAGGACTTTTAATTGCCTGACTATTTGGAGTACTACTAGGACAACTTCCTGCTATCCTGCAGTCTGAAATAAAATCATATCCATAAGATAAAACTGTTTGCTTTATATCAGTTGGCATTAACCGAGTAATAAAGTTTGGATGGTTAGTATATCCTGTATCAATAACTCCAACCCTAGTGAGCGTTCCAGGATTAACAGTTGAAATACCTGTAAAAATAGTTCGCCAATAGGCAAGAAGACCTTGAAAGTTGTCTCCATATACTAAGGGAGTTACATTATTATCTAAACCTGCATTCTCACCTTTAGTAGTTTGACTCATATCCCATTGAAAAGTTCCATACTCGGGAATATCACTATTCTTAGTATAAAATTTACTAACTTCAACATATTCAACATTCGGTAAATCTTGTAATTTGGAAACAATATTATTTAAGTCAGATGTTGATAAATTTTGATCTGTATCAATAACATGAGCACCAGTTGCAATAGCACTGCGTTCAAAAAACTTTGCATTTGCTAAATTATTAATTAATTGAATTTTTTCATTTGTAAGAGGTTGCATTAATTGAGCATTAAGTTCTACTTGACTAATTTGATTTGAATTTAATTGTATATTTTGTTCTTCTGAAGGCTTGAATTTTATAATTATTTGGTTTAATGAATAAGCAGGAGCTACAATTGCTATTCCAAATAAAATAGATATTAATTTTTTAAGCATGATAAATCTCCTAAAATCATTCTTTGAAAAAATTCCTCAAATTTTATAATTTAGTCAATTATAAATCAATAAATAAAATTCCTAAATTAAATATTTTTGAAACCAGAG
>JACCDN010135135.1_pt1 | contig 22670 bp, 25 predicted proteins | sample 7441691 | NCBI WGS metagenome assembly JACCDN01 (sample SAMN15323439, study PRJNA562643) | freshwater metagenome | isolation source: river surface water | place: USA:Blue River Watershed | collected 2017-08-16 | reverse complement strand
CCGTGGAACTTGCCGATGACGACTCGGTTCAACAGCTTTTGAAGAGCCACGGCCTGGGCGTTTATGGCCACACCAACGCAGGCGCCGACAAAAGACATGCCCAATTGCGACATGAAGAACAGCCAGGCGTCGTGGATGAAAGGCAACGTCATCATGAAGCCGGCTGCCAATATTGCACCCCAACGAACCACCAGGCGAGTGCCAAAACGGCTGATCAACTTCGAAGAAACGGTTAGACCAAGTAGCGAACCGAGGCCCGCGAGGCCAATAATGAGACCCCAGGTGGTGAATTGAACATCGATTTGCTCAATCAACTCGGGCACGCGAGGAATCATCAATGTGTTGGAAATTCCCTGAACGAAAAACGCGCCTGCAATGCCAATTTCGGCACTGCGACCTCTTGCTGAACTCAAACCCATAAGGGTTCAAGTCTAAGTTGCGATCTAGACCCGAGTTGCCTCGATGAGCAATGCCTGCTCTGGTCGCAGCACTGGCGCGCGCATTCCAATCGAAGCCAACAATGAACCGGGAAGACGCACCCCTTCATACCACTTTGGCGGCAAGTTTTGCATCACGGCTGCTGGGCCAGCGGGCGTGACCATCTTCACCAGGTAGGTCGAATCGGCATCGAGGCCGGTCAAACGAATGTTGGCCGGGCGGCTGTAGTCAGAGGTGGTGAGCTGGGCATACATGTAAAGCGCTTCGCTCTTGTCTTGTGCAACGACACCGTGAATCTGGTTGGTGGTTTCTGAACCATCAACTCGAACCGTGCGTCCCGAGTGCAGAAGCGACCGCTTTGCCTTGTAGTAGTCGGTCCAACCCTTGAGCAGGGCGCGGTCTTCGGCCGAGGCCTCTGTTAGATCCCACTCGAGACCGGCGTGACCCCAAAGCGCGGTAACCGCTCTGAACGAGTGGCTGTGGGTGCGGCCACTTGAGTGCGCCTTGGTAGGGCCGATGTGGGTGCCAAGCAGTTCAGGTGGAATCACAATTGAGGTGTATCGGTTGATCGACTGGCGCTCGAGTGCGTCGTTGTTGTCTGAGGTCCAGAAGCGATCCGCATGCTCGACCATGCCTAGGTCGATGCGGCCACCGCCTGATGAACAACTTTCAATTTCAAGCCCCGGATGAGCGGCCTTGAGTTCATCGAACATGCGATAGATGGCCTCAACCTGCTTGCGCACCGCTGCTTTGCCAAAGTGAGAAGCCTCGGTTAGAACTCGGTTGTGATCCCACTTTATGTAGGCCACATCGAGCTCAGTCAAAATTGCGTTGGTCTGGTTAAAGACGTGCTGATAAGCGCCTTCGTGAGCAAGGTCTAGAACCTGCTGGGTGCGGAACTCAGGCGGAGTTCGTCCTCCCGAGTGCAGAATCCACTCTGGATGCTCTCGATACAGATCACTGTCTTGGTTGACCATTTCACCCTCGAACCAGAGTCCAAACTCCAGTCCGACCGACTTAACCTTATCGACCAGCTTGCCGAGGCCTTCTGGCCAGACATCCTTGCTAACCACCCAGTCGCCAAGACCCGCGCGGTCGTGGCGGCGAGCGCCGAACCAACCGTCGTCAAGTACGAATCGTTCAACACCAATTTCTGCGGCGGCGTCGGCCAAAGCGGCTAACTTTTCATAGTCGTGATCGAAGTAGACGGCTTCCCAAACGTTCAAAGTGACTGGGCGAGGGCGAATGTTGGTTGGGTGGTTTGGCCTCGCGCGCAGCATGCTGTGCAAGCGGTGGCTGGCACCATCAATGCCCTCATTTGAATAAACGGCCACCACGGTGGGTGCCTGGTATGACTCGTTGCTGGCCAAAACCATCTCGTCTGGCAAAAGCAGTTCGCCGGCGCCAAGGCTGGTGCGACCGATTGCGGTTCGCTCAACTACGTGGCGGTTGTTTCCCGACCAAGCCAGGCTCAGACCCCAGGCCTCGCCGTGCTCAAAAGTGGTGCCCTCGGCGAGCGCAAATTGAATCAATGTGTAGTCGTGTCCGGTGCGACCCTCACGTCCCTCGCGCACCCAGTTGCCGACCCGAATCGCCTGGCGCTGTGGCTGGCGCTCGCGCATCCAACGACCGTGAAAATCGAGAACATCTTTGGTGTAGTCGGGCACCGGCAAATAGCTGGTGAGCGCCTCCACGGTGAATTCGCTGAGGCCCAGGTTGGTCACCGTTTGGCTGAGCTTCAGAATGCCCTGCTCGGTTAGTTCAAATCGCGCTTCAACTTCAAGCTCGGCTTCGGCATCAATCGACACGTATGTGACTGTGTTGCCATCCTGCTTTGTGCTTCTCACAGTGAAGTGGTGGCTCCAGTCGCGACCGGGCCTCGAACCCTTGATGGTTGGTTCACCAATGAAACCTCGGGCATTCTCGCGCCAGATTCCGATGGTTTGCGGTTCGTCAAAGTCGCAGTGCGGGGTGGGCTCAATTTGGGTCTGCACCAGCGCCTGGGCGTCAAAGCCCGACTTAATTGCTCGACCCCAGTGCAAAACCGCTGGGGTGCCTGAAGTTGTGTCGATGATTACAGAAACACCAGCGTTTGTTAGGTGAGTGAGATTTCCCATTGAGACCTACCTGATCAGAAATTCAGAAGTTCTCAGTTTATTGCCGAAACCGTGCGGCTGAAAGCGCTTACTGCTGTCGGTCTACTACTGCCTGCGCGAAAGTCGCCAAAGCATTTTTTACCGCGCCATCTGGCAAAACCTGAACGTCGGCAACCGCTTCGTCTGCCCAGCGCTTTGCCTCTTGGTATGCCGCCTCGGCAACTGGGTGATTGCGCAGACGAACTAGGGCCTCGTTTAGTTTGGCGTCTTCCTCGAGTCCACCATCGATGATTTCAAGCAGATCGATTGCGCCCTGGTCGCCAGTTGCCGCAGCCTTGCGAAGCAACAGCACCGGCAGGGTTGGCACGCCAGCGCGAAGGTCGGTGCCCGGGGTCTTGCCTGATGGGCCAGCCTCAGAAATGTCGATCACATCATCGATCAGTTGAAAGGCCACACCGATTTTTTCACCATATAAGCGCATCGGTTCTTCAAATTCGGCAGGTGCGCCGCTGAGGATGATTCCGAGGCGGGCTGAGGCCGAAATTAGCGAGCCGGTTTTGTCGGCCATCACCTGAATGTAATGAGCAATCGGGTCTTCGCCCTCGCCTGGGCCGAGAGTTTCATGGAGTTGGCCGAGGCAAAGGCGTTCAAAGGTTTCCGCCTGAAGTTCGAGCGAGGCCTGACCAAGGTGCGCGCCAACCTGTGATGCGCGAGCGAACAGCAAGTCTCCGGTCAGAATGGCCACCGAGTTGCCCCAGACCATTTGAGCCGTTGGCACACCGCGACGAGTTGGCGCTTCGTCCATGACGTCATCGTGATAAAGCGTGGCTAAGTGAGTTAGCTCTACAACCACCGAAGCGTCGATGACCTGCTGACGGGTTGGATCACCGAGTTGAGCCGCGAGCAGAACTAGGGTTGGGCGCACGCGCTTGCCACCAGCGTCAACTAGATGACGGGCCGAAGAATGGATGATCTTCTCGGCGTGACTGGTTGATTCTTTTAGTTTGACCTCAATGACCTCGAGACCTGACTCGAGAGCCTTTAGGAGAGCCCGGTCGGCAACCTTCTTGAGCTGCTTTGGCAGCGAGATCGGGCTCACTTGGCAGGCTTCTTGGCAGCCGGCTTGCTGGCCGTCTTGGTTGCGGCTGGCTTGGCGGCGGGCTTCTTGGCAGCAGGTTTTGCCGCAACCTTTAGGCCGCGGTGCACGGCAACAACGCCGAAAGTTAGGTTGCGAAACTGAACATCCTTGTAGCCGGCTTTGGTAATTTTTTGACCCAGTTCATATTGATCTGGCCAAGCCAAAATCGACTCGGATAGGTAGCCGTAGGCCTCGGGGGTTTTGCTGCCGATTGAAGAGAGGGTTGGCAGAATGCGCTTTAGGTAGAAGTTATAAAGCGGGCCAAGTACGGAGTTCGAAACCTTCGAGAATTCGCAAATCACAATTCGGCCGCCCGGCTTGGTTACTCGGTGCATTTCAGAAAGAGCCTTGGTCACATCAACCACGTTGCGAAGACCGAACGAAATCGTGACGGCATCGAACTCGTTGTCTTTGAAAGGCAACTTGGTTGCGTCGGCGAAGACAAATTCGATTTCGGGGTGACGCTTGCGACCAACGGCAAGCATGCCCTCTGAAAAGTCGCCCGCGATCACCTTTACGCCAGGTTTTGCAAAAGCAACCGAGGATGCACCGGTTCCGGCTGCTAGATCAAGAATTTTCTGGCCACTCTGCGGGTCAACTGCATCGCGAACAATGCCGCGCCAGCGACGGTCTTGGCCAAACGACAACAGTGTGTTGGTCAGGTCGTAGGTTGCGGCCACATCGTCAAACATGGCGGCAACCTCAGCTGGCTTTTTAGCCAAATCAGCTTTGCTCACGCCTCAAGTCTACTTACGACGAATTGCCCTGGTTCCGGCTATCGCCCCAAGCGTAACTGCGCCAACGCCCATAGCGATGAGACCCACTGTCGCGCTTTCGATAAGGATGTCGGCCGGGGTCTTAGTGCCGGCCTGAGAGGTGCCAATTTCGACCGGCAAATTCTGCTCGGGGTCAAAAGAAGTTAGGGTCTCGTTGACCACTTGACCCGCACTTGAACCAACAACCTGACCAACAGAACCACCACTAGGTGTGGTTAGAACAAATCCTCGACCTAGCGAAGCGCCTTCGATGTTTGTCGATTCGCCTTTGGGTGAAATTGAATTTTTACCCGATGTGCCACCAAAGCCAGTTGACGGAGCAACCATCCCTTGCTCTTCACCCTCTTTTTCGGGGCGAATCACCATTGGCGGAACAATCAGGTGACCGTCTTTGCCGTAGCGCTCTTCGAGGTCTTTGTGTTTGCGATCGGTCTCGTCGTGCTCGCGTTTGCCCGGCTCAATTACCGAAGTGTCGCGGTCATCGTCATCTTCGTCATCGGCAAATGCGGTAGCCGGCGCGAAAAACACTCCAAAAAGCACCAAGCCGGATGCAACCATTGCGGTCAATGGTGACTTGCGCATCGGGCACCTCTTTCGCGGGATTAGGATTTTTTTGGGTCACTTTCAAGGTTATCTATTGCATGGGTGCCACCCAAAGGCATATTCAAGGTTCACAGCGAACGCTCAGTAAGCGAAAGATGAGGCAAAACATGGTGTTTAGCCTCAGCACAATCGAATTAAATGCTGGCGCCGATTTTGATCTTTTGGCACACTTGCCAGAGAACCCAACCTCGTTCATTCGAGGCGGGCAGGGCATTGTTGGCTGGGGTGAAGCCCTGCGCCTAACTGCTACCGGTCCAGACCGCATCGGCTCGTTAGCAAAGCAGTGGCGTGAGCTCGTTGGAAAATTTGAAATCAAGGATGAACTCCGACTGCCCGGCACCGGACTGGTTGCCTTCGGCAGCATTGCCTTTGCAGACGAAAGTTCTGCGCAAAGCGTTTTGGTTGTGCCAAAGGTCATTCTCGGCACCCGAGATGGGCGAACCTGGCTGACCAAGGTCGAAGATGCTTCAGCGAACGATGCTGCGGCGAACGGTGCTGCTGCAATCGACTTTTGGTTGACAGAAGCGACCTATGACCGCAACCCTTCGGTCGAATTTAGAATCGGCGAGCACACCCCTCAAGAATTCAGAACGGCCGTCAGGGATGCCGTCGAAAACATCCGTGCTGGCAAGCTAGAAAAAGTAGTTTTGGCCCGCGACCTGGTGGCCGAATTGGCACCCTATTTTGATCTTCGCCCGGTGCTTGAGCGACTTGCCAAAAAATACCCAACCTGTTGGGTCTATTCGGTAGATGGCATGTTTGGCGCCTCGCCCGAGTTGCTGGTTAGGGTTTCGCACGGACAGGTTTCGGCTCGAGTTCTTGCCGGCACCGCCGGACGTGGAACCGACCCGGGCGTTGACGCAGCGATCGCAACGGCCTTGGCCGCATCTGCGAAGAACACCTTTGAGCATGCCTTTGCCGTTGACTCGCTGGTGCAGGCTCTTGCGCCATTCTGCAGTCAGGTCGACGCCGACCCTAAGCCGTTCAGCCTTGCGCTACCAAACCTTTGGCATCTAGCCAGCGATGTTCACGGGGTTCTGCTCGAGAGCGCATCGGTGCTTGATTTGGCCGCTGCCCTGCACCCAACCGCGGCAGTTGCCGGCACCCCTAGGCTCGAAGCCCAAAAGCTTTTGGCCGAGCTTGAAGACTTCGACCGAGGCCGCTATGCCGGTCCGGTTGGTTGGATTGGCGCCGATGGCGATGGCGAATGGGCGATTGCCCTTAGAGGCGCCCAGATTGAAGGAAGAACCGTTCGAGCTTTTGCCGGCTGCGGAATAGTTGAGGGTTCTGAGCCTGATGCCGAGCTTGCCGAGACCGAGCTCAAATTCGCGCCAATGCGCGAAGCCCTAGGTTAATTCAGTCGAGTCGAACGTCGATCAGAATTCGACCGTTCGTTGAGAGAGCGGCAGCTAGTTCGGCCGGGGTTTCAACCCGAAGATATTGCCAACCGTAGGCCTGGGCAAGATGCCAGAAATCAACGTTTTGTGGCGTCTTGAAAAGACGATCGAAGCTCTTCGAATCTAGACTCTGAGCCATCTCGAGACCTGCAAAAATGGATCCACCGCCGTCGTTTCCGACGATGATTTGAATGTTGCGAGCAGGCTCGGTCGGGTCGGTCGCAAGCGACGAGGCATCGTGCAAAAGCGTTAGGTCACCCATCAAAGCTCGGGTAGTGCCGGTCTGCAAAAGCGAAATGCCGGTGGCGGTTGCAACAGTTCCATCGATGCCGGCCAAACCGCGGTTTGAATAGACCCTTATAGCCTTGGCCGGTGCCCAAACATCGGCCTCGCGAATCAGTCTTGAAGCACCAAGAATCAGGTCGTCTTCGGGTTCGGTGGCAGACCAAACGGCCTCGACCAAAATGCGGCGGTCGAGCTTGTTTGACCCTGCGTGGGTGAGGGCCTGATCGGCTTTTCGCCATGCCTCGAGCCACTCAAAATCGACCTCGTCATCGACGGTAATTTCGTCGACGATCGCGGTAGCGCGCTGAGACACATCAAAGAAACCCATCACGCGGCTGCGAATGACCACAACCTCAACCTCGGGTTTGAACAAGAGCTTGATGACCGCACGGCCAAGGGTTGGCTTGCCGAAAACAATTACTCGACCAATTTGACTGGCAAGCCCGGGCTGCTGTTCAAGAATTTTTCGGTAGCCCAAGATCGCATTTGCGCCCATGCGCGAACCCGAAGAAGGCTCGGCTAGCAAAGGCCAACCAAAGGCCTCGGCCAACTCGACGGCATCGCCGCCGGCTCCGGCACCGGCCACAACAACCGTTGGAACAGCCGCGGTGAGCACCGCGAACTCGGGATGCGGTTCAAAAATCTCGGGTAGCGCGACGGCCGGGTCAAGGGTTGCCGCATTTGGTTCAATTGCCGAAAGCGGCTCTCTAAATGCAAGATTCAGCTGCACCGGCCCAGGCTGTTCGCCGTCGTAACCCATGCAAACGCCAATCGCATCGGTGGCCAACTGGGTGGCCTCGGCAACCTCGGTCGGGCGACCACTAGGTGCCTGAACATCAAACACCTCGCGCACGGCATCAAAGAAAATGCCGATCTGGTTGGTGGTTTGGTTGGCGCCAACCCCGCGCAGTTCATCGGGGCGGTCTGCGGTCAAAAGAATTAGTGGCACACCAGAGTGATGGGCTTCGAGCACAGCCGGGTGCAGGTTTGCAACGGCGGTGCCCGAGGTTGTGATGATCACGGATGGCTCACCGCTCGCCAGCGCGGCACCTAGGGCGTTGAACGCCAGACTGCGCTCATCGAGTCGAACGTGAAGATTGATTTTGCCTGCATCGGCTAATTGACCGGCTGCAATCGCGAGAGCCTGCGAACGAGCGCCCGGTGCTAAAAAGTAATTGCGCACGCCCGCTTTGGCAAGGCTCGCGAGAAGGTTTGCCGCGTAAACCTGCGCCGGTGAACTATTGCTCATCGCCCGGTTCTTCTGGCTTTTGCTCGCGCTTCTTTTTCTCTTCTTCTTCGGCTAGGCGCTTTGCCAGATCACGCAAAAATTGCGGGTCGTCATCGGGGGCGGTCGTTTTGATCTTGGCCCTGCGACTTCGCTCAATCAGGGCGCTGATGCCATAGACCAGGCCAAAAATCAGGGCAATGCCGATGACTACCCAAACGAAGATCAAAAGACGCATAGGTTAACTCTAACCAGCCACAAACTTAGACTTATTCCATGAAGAATCCTTGGGTCAAATACATCGTCATTCGAGTCGGGCTTTTTGTTGGGCTACTTGCCATCATGTTGGCACTGCAATTCGACCCATTCTTTGCCGCTTTGATTTCGGCGGTCGTTTCGCTCGCGATCTCACTGGTCTTTTTTGAGAAGCACCGCTCTGCCGTTTCAGAAGACATCTATCGACGCATGCAAAAGCGCAACGATAAAGACACCGATGTTGAAGATGCCGCAGACGAGGCCACTAAGGGCGACGCCAGAGACGCTTAGTTGCGGGGCTGGCTAGCCGAGCACGAAAACGACGGTTGCGAATCCCCAGCCCAAAAACAGGCCGTATGACAGAGCCGCAAAGCTGGTGAGCTTTAGAGCCAAGATGAGCTCTTTCGGCTGTTTTGCGGTGGCAACGATCAGGGTTGCCGGAATTACAAAAAACAACGCCAGCCAGGCGAAGAAAGTCGCCGGAAAGATCATCGGCAGCGGAGCCAAAATCGCAAACGGCGCCCACAGCATTACAAAATACAGCGCCTTGGCCCAGCGCTTGCCGATTTTTACGGCGAGGGTGCGCTTGCCAACGTGCTTGTCGAGGTCGAGGTCACGGATGTTGTTGACCATCAAAACTGCGGCGGCAAATAGGCCGGAGGCGATTCCACCGAGCATGGCGAAATCGCTGTAACGACCTATCTGAATGAATGCCGTGCCATAAACGGCAACCGGGCCGAAGAAAATGAAGACAGCTACTTCGCCCAAACCCGCGTAACCGTATGGGTTCTTGCCGCCGGTGTAAAACCAGGCCGCCACGATAGCCAAAGCGCCCACCGCCAAGAACCACCAGTGCTGAGTGAGAAGCACAATCACCAAGCCGGCAATTGCTGCCAAACCAAAGAACGCGAATGCCGCGTACTTAACCGCGGCTGGTCGAACCGATTTTGAACCGGTTAAGCGAAGCGGCCCAACGCGCTTGGCGTCGGTTCCACGAATGCCATCGGAGTAGTCGTTGGCGTAGTTCACGCCGATCTGCAAAAACAGTGCGACAGACAGAGCAAGCAGGCTGAGGGTCAGGTTAAACAAGTGGAGTTCGGCAGCGACGCCAGCACCGATTGCGACTGGCGCAATCGCTAGCGGCAGGGTGCGCAATCTGGCACCCTCGACCCAAAGTTTTAGCGAGGCCATTTTCTTAGATTTCTTGCTCAACGCTTCTCCTCAAATAACTTCTTTATTGCCTGCAAATCATTCTTGCCTGCGGGCAGCTTTGGCACGGTGTCAACTCGCAATATTCGCACCGGCTTGCCGGCCGGGCCAAGGTCGTTGGCCAAGGCACGTGCAACTGTGTCGGCGACCTCGGGGCTGCCAACATAGGCAATGCCAACGCGCTGCCCCCACTCGCTGTCTTCGATGGCAACCGCTGCGATTTCTGCAACACCAACCACCGATGCACCGAGCGCTTCAACTCGATCGAGTGAAACCTTGATGCCTCCAGATGTAATCACTCGGTCAACACGGCCGTGAATAATCAACCTTCCGGCATCATCGATTTCACCGGCATCGTTTGTCACAAAATAACCGCGATCGTCGGTGACAACGTTTGCCAGGGTTGCTCCCCTGATTGCCACTCGACCATCCGAGGCAATTCGAACCTCAACCTGCGCAAGCGGGTTGCCGTTATACACGCAACCGCCCGAAGTTTCGGTCATTCCATAGGTGACCACGATGTTGGCACCGAGCGCATGAGCCCTTGCCACAAGCTCGGCTGGAACCGATTGGCCGCCAACCAAAATTGCATCAAACTTTGCCAACTGAACGCGAATAAAGTCATCGGCCTCGGCTGCATCAACCACTCGTTTTAACTGTGCGGGAACCAACGATGTGTAGCGGCGATCGGCCTTCAGGTGCGAAGCGGAACGCGCGAATGCCTCTGCGGTGAAAGGCACCGAGGTGTTCATCATGACGGGTTGGGTGCCGGCCAAAACCGATCGAATCAGCACATTTGCCCCGGCGATGAAGTTGATCGGCAGAGCCAGCAACCACTGCGAACTGGCTTCGATTGAGCCAAGCGCCAGCGCTGATGCGTTGGCCGAATTCAAGAGGGCCTCGCGCGAAATCTCAATACGCTTGGGGGTACCGGTTGAACCAGAACTCTCGACAATCAGAGCCACCTCGTCGGCTACCTCATCTGGCAATCCGAAAGTTTCTGGCATCTTGCCATTCACCTCTGGCGGGGTGATGAAAACTGCCAACTTGCCGTCGAGCACATCGGTGAACGCCAACAGGGCACCAAAAGTGTCGTTTGCTGCGATCAGCTTGAGCGGTTTAGTCACTTTAGTGAGCGATTAGAAGTGCCAAGGGTATGGCGACCAGTCGGGCTCGCGCTTTTGCAAAAACGAATCGCGCCCCTCGACCGCTTCGTCGGTGCCATAGGCAAGGCGGGTTGCCTCGCCGGCGAACAGCTGCTGACCGGCAAGGCCGTCGTCAACCGCGTTGAAGGCAAACTTGAGCATGCGAATCGACTGAGGCGACTTGCGCAAAATTTCGGTGGCCCACTCGACGCCAACTTTTTCAAGATCGGCGTGAGGCACAACCTTGTTGACGACACCCATTTCATAGGCACGTTGGGCATCGTATTCGGCACCCAAAAAGAAGATTTCGCGAGCGAATTTTTGACCGGTCTGGCGAGCAAGATAGGCGCTGCCGTAACCCGCATCGAACGAGCCAACATCGGCATCGGTCTGCTTAAAGCGAGCGTGCTCGGCACTTGCAATCGACAGGTCGGCAACCACGTTTAGCGAGTGACCGCCGCCGGCAGCCCAACCCGGCACCAAAGCGATGACTACCTTTGGCATAAAGCGAATCAGGCGCTGAACCTCGAGAATGTGAAGGCGACCCGAGCGGCCTGCATCGATGGTTTCGGCAGTGTCACCCTCGGCATATTTGTAACCATCGCGACCGCGCACGCGCTGATCGCCGCCCGAGCTAAATGCCCAGCCGCCGTCTTTGGCCGAAGGTCCGTTTCCGGTCAGAAGCACAACGCCAACGCGTGAATCCATGCGGGCGTGATCGAGGGTCTGGTGAAGTTCATCGACCGTCTTTGGCCTAAATGCGTTTCGCACCTCGGCGCGGTTGAACGCGATTCGCACAATGCCCAGGGTCATGTGCTTGTGGTAAGTCACATCTTCGAGTTCGCCAAAGCCCGGAACCTCGTGCCAGATGCTGGCATCAAAAATCTCAGAAACCTGATTGGTCATGTTTCAAGCCTAACTTGCTGGGTGCAACAGCGAAAAGCTACGGTCAAGGCGGTCAATCCACCAGTCGATTCGATGATCTTCGGCTTCGAAAACATCTAGCTTCATTGGGTCTACTTCGACCCGACGAACGTCGATAAATCCGTCGACCGGCTTCAATGGTTCGCGGGTTACATCGCCGGCAAGCAAAGCGGCTGTGCCGAGGCCACAGTCAAAATCAAGTTCGGGCAGTGCGGCGGCCAGCTGGGCGCCCATCGCCAAACCAACCGACGAATCGATCGCGCTGCTAACCACAACCGGCAATCCGGCTTCGGCCGAAATTTCGAGAGCTTTTGCAACTCCGCCAAGCGGTTGCGCCTTCAAAACAAGGATGTCGGCTGCGCCTGCGCGAGCCACCTCGAGAGGGTCAGATACCCTGCGAACCGATTCATCGGCGGCGATCTTGACTGCGAAGCCTGCATCAGCGATCAAACTGCGAAGCTTGACCAGCTCGTCTAACGATTTGCAGGGCTGCTCGAGATATTCGAGCTCGATGCCCTGCCCCTTGAGCGCCTTAATGAAGCTGAACGAAAGCTCAGGGCTCCAGCCGCCGTTGGCATCCAAGCGAATCTTTGCATCTGGGAAATTGTTTTTGACGGCCACGATTCGATCGACGTCTTGGCCAGGTGTTTGACCCTTTTCGGCAACCTTGATTTTGACCGTTCTAAAGCTGCCAAACGGGGCGAGGGTAGCCAAAACTTGACTGGCATCAACCGCCGGAAGCGTGGCGTTTACTGCGATGCGCTCGCGCAGCTGAACGGGCTGGTCGCCAAAGGCATATTCGATTGCGCCGTTTAGCCAAACCGCGGCTTCTTCATCTGAGTATTCGACAAACGGTGACCACTCTGCCCAACCGTTTGGCCCTTCGAACAGCAATACCTCGCGGTCGACTACCCCGCGAAACCGAGTGCGCAGGGGCAGCGACACCACTCTCGCCGACGAGAGCAGATCGATTAGTGCCGGTCTATTTGAGGCCACTGTAAACGTGCAATCCCTTGAAGAACAGGTTGACGATGGTGAAGTTGAACAAGATGGCCAAGAAGCCAACTATTGACAACCAGGCAGAGCGCTTGCCACTCCAGCCGCGGGTCGCATTGGCGTGCAAGTAGCCCGCGTAGATGGTCCAGATGATGAACGTCCAAACCTCCTTGGTGTCCCAGCCCCAGTAACGGTGCCAGGCTCGCTCAGCCCAGATTGCGCCGGCAATCAAGGTGAAGCTCCAAAGAATGAATCCGATGATGTTGAAGCGGTAAGACAGGCGCTCGATCTTCTCTTCGTTTGGAAACAGGGCAAGGATGCGTCGGAAAGTGGCGACCATCTTGAGCTTTGATTTCTCGACCCACTTTGCGGTCTTGAGAATGTAGGCGATCGAGAGTGCGGCACCGATGTTGAAGAAAGCGGTTGCTAGCACCGCCACCAAAACGTGGATGACCAACCAGTAGCTCTGAAGAGCCGGCATGAGCGACATTACGTTTACCCAAAAAACGGTATCTGCGGTGCCCAGAATCAACAGGTTGAAGCCTGCAACGAAGGTCGCAATCAAGCGAATGTCTTTGATAGCGAGAGCCAGCAAGAATATCGTTACGACCACAAATGAGCCCGTGATCGAGAATTCATACATGTTTGCCCAAGGCACACGTGATGCCGAGATGCCTCGCAAAATAACGCCGGCACCATGGATGGCCGCTGCGATGATGAGCAAAATGATGCCGACGCGTTCGAGTTTCGAGGCACCCGAGCGCACCTTCTTTTCAACGCTGGCGAGCTTGGAAAGATGAAAAGCGAATGTCAAAAAGGCAGCGGTATAAACCAGCATTGCGGCCTGAATTAGCAGACGCGAGATGCCTGCGAGCTCGGGGTTTAGCGCGATCGAAGTCATGCTTTGCTTTCTGTCTTAGAGGTGCTTGGTTTTAGTTCGGATGCTAGTGATGCGACAACTCGGTCGAGCGTTGGATCATCGCCTCGGGCCAATGCCGCTAGTTCAAAGCCGGTTTCGTTTAGCTTGACCCAAACTCGGCGGCGAGGCACCAGAAGCGAAGTTGTCACGCCGGCCAGCGCCAGTAGTGAGAAGACCAAGACCCAAAGACCACCCGGGTTGTAGCTGACATCAAGCGAAGCAAATCGTTTTAGGCCATCGAATGTGACAGTGCCTAGATCGCCCGGCAGTTTGACCGTTTGCCCAACTTCGAGTTTGAGGCCCTTTACTCCACTCTTACCGCCGGCCACCTGCTTCATCTTCGAGGTGTCAAGTGCATAAACGTTCTTTGGGGCGCCGCCATCAATTCCAAGGTCGCCCACATAAACGTTCATGGTCAACAGTGGGTCATATGGTGCCGGGTAGAGCGAGGTGAGAGCACCGGTGTCTAGTTCGGCAACGGTCGGATAGAAAAACGCAATCAAGCCGAACTGCTTTTTGGCGTCTGTAACCTTGATCACACCTAGTGATGTGTATTTAGCCGACTGCGGCAAGAACGGTGTTGCGCCCTGGTAGGTGATGTTGCCCTCGGGGTCGCGAATGGTGAGCTGCGGTGCATATCCGTTGCCGGTCAGATAAAGGTTTGAACCGGGAAGCTCTAGGGGTTCATTGACTCGAATCAGGCCGGTGCGTGGCTGCGATTCGCCAACCACTTGACTCGTAACAAAGGCACGAAAATCTAGCGGCGTGCCGATGTTGCTCTGGTTCTGCAGGTCAAAGTCGACCTCAAACTTGTCCAGCGAAACGCTGAATGGCACTAGTTTGTCTTCGGTAAAGAATGTGCCCGGCGAGAAAGAGTCGAAGCCAGCCAAGTTGTTTACGAATGATTCGCCCTCGACCAAAACGCGTTGGCCGCTGTAGCTAAGGCCTCCGCCAACGCCCACCGCAATCAAAACGCCAATCAGCGAAAGGTGAAAAACCAGGTTTCCGGTTTCGCGCAAATACCCACGCTCGGCACTAACCGAAGCCGGATTTCCGTCGACGCCGGACTGAATCTGAACCCGGTAGCCCTGCTTCTTGAGAAGTGCGGCGGCGGATTCAAGAATCGTTTCGCGCAATTTTGCACTCGCGGTCACCTTCAGGTGAGCCGGCATCCTTGAAAGCAGCCGAGGGGTTTCAACCGGCGAAGAGCGCAGTGCCTTGAAGTGCACGGCGGTGCGGGGTAGCACGCAACCGATCAGCGAAATGAAAAGAAGAATGTAAATCGCCGAGAACCAGGCCGAGGTGTAAACGTCGAAGAGTTGAACGGCATCAAGAATTGGTGCCAGGCTCGGGCTGTTGTCAAAGTAAGCGGTGACGCCGTTTGGGTCTGCCGAGCGCTGCGGAAAAACCGAACCTGGAACTGCCGCGACCGCGAGCAGTAGCAGCAGCAGCAGCGCGGTCTTCATCGAGGTGAGCTGGCGCCAAATCCATCGCGACCAACCGGCAAGGCTTAGCTGCGGGGACTTGATTTCATCATTCGAGTCAAAGTCAGATTTAGAGGACAAGTTTGAAATAGCCAAACACCTCCAACAGAATCCAAGCGGCAAAGCCGTTCCAAATGCCCAGCACCAGCATCACGCCGAGGGCAATCAAAAGCGCTCCACCAGCAATGTTGAAACCGCGGATGTGCTTCTTCACAAAACCAACCGACTTAGTGGCCCACCCGAATCCCGCGGCGATTGCGATGAAAGGCAAGCCAATGCCGAGCGCATAGACAAACGCCAGAATGGCACCGCGGGCCGGTGAAGCGGCATCGGCAGCAAGGGTTAGAACGGCCGCCAAGGTCGGGCCAATGCAAGGTGTCCAGCCAAGGCCAAAGGCCAAGCCCAGAAGCGGCGCACCAATTAGGCCCAGCTTTGACGAGACGTTCATCTTGATGGTCTTTTGCATGAATGAAAACTGGCCGATCAAAACGAAGCCAAGCAAAATCACGAATACGCCAAGCACGCGCTGCACCCAAGCCAGACCGTTTCCATAAACCACGGCACCGATGCCGCCAAAGAGAGCGCCGAATGAGACGAACACGACCGAAAAGCCAAGCACAAATAGAACCGCGCCCAAGATCATGCGACCTCGTTGGTTAGACAAACCCGAGACGAAACCCAGGTAGCCCGGAACAAGTGGCAGTACGCAGGGGCTGATGAACGAAACGATTCCAGCGAGCAATGCCATGGGAATCGCCGCAAACAGCGAGCCGCCAAGAATGATTTCGCCCGGGTTCAAGATGTTACTCCTCGACCGCGGTTTTGATGAGGGTGCTCAAGATTGACTTGTCGATTCGACCAAGGATGCGCGCCGAGACCTGTCCGTTCTTGTCGACTACGAGAGTCGTCGGCACGGCCTGCGGAGTGACAATGCCGGTGAAAGCTAGAACTACGGAACCGGTTTTGGCATCGATGATCGACGGCCAGGTGATCCCAAAGTTCTTGTCGAATGCAATGGTTGTAGCCGCCGAATCGCGAACGTTGACCCCGATGAACTGAACCTTCGGATACTGCTTCGCTAGCGCAACAAGATCTGGCGCTTCGGCTCGACATGGAGCGCAACCGGCATACCAGAAATTGACAACGTGAACCACGCCCTTGAGCTGACTGCTGCTGATTGATTGACCGCTCTCGGTCTCGCCCTGCCAAACGGCTGCCTTGGCACGATTGCCTTTTGCGAATTCGGTGACTGTGCCATCGCCGGCGATGTAGTTTTTGTTGTCGCCTGCTTTGAACTGCTGGGCCAAGGGGTCGTTCGCGGCGCAACCCGACAAAGTGCCAATCATCAAAGTGGCGAGCATAAACACAACTAAGCCAAGAGCAATGTGCTTTTGGTATTTTCTAAATTTCAAACTGCACCCCGGTCGATAGCGTGCAAACCCTTGCTTGGTTCGCGGTAATCAACTTCAACAAATGTGTCTCCTCGGCGCTCGAAAGTGGTGATGCTCGAGAGGCTGCAGCGCCTCTGCTTTGGGTTGTGCGGCAGTTTTTGTCCGCCTAGAGAAAGAGCGGCCATCACTATTGTAAGCTGGTGGCTAACCAAGACAACATCGCCGTCATAGGCGTTATTCCAAGCATCAAACATGGCATCTTGCATGCGCTGAGCGATGGCCCGGTAGGGCTCACCCCAACTGGGTTTTTGCGGGTTTCGCAGGTGAAAGAGTTCGACCGGGTGACTCAGCAGATATTTTGATGAAAGTTGCTTGCCCTCAAACACGTTGGTGGGCTCGATGATGCGATCATCGATGGTTGGGCGCACACCAAAAATAGATTCGACGTGCTCGGCCGATTCACGTGTGCGAAGCAACGGGCTGGCAACTATAGATGTGATGCGGCGCCCCTGCGACTTCAAGTCGGCTGCAGCCGCCTCGGCCATTTTGTGCCCCTGATCGCTCAATCGAAAGTGCGGCAAACGGCCATACAAGACACCATCGGGGTTGTGCACTTCGCCATGGCGAATGAGGTGAATGCGGTCGGCGGGCATGGGTCAAGTCTACCCTCCGCTAAACTTGACTTTTAGAGCCCTCAGCCTTCTCTCAGGCTGGTTTAGGCCACAAAAGAAAGCAAGGATTCACATGCGTGACCGCTCCCTCATCTCTTCTCTTCAAGCTCGTGAAGATGGCCCAGTTCTACTCGGTGGATGGGTTGAAAAGCTTCGCGACCAGAAGCGCATTCAGTTCATCATCATTCGTGACGAAACCGGCTCTGCGCAGGTCACCTACCCACGCCCTGTGGTTGACGAGCAGCCAGTCGAAGACGACGCCCTTGCTGCCAAGGTTTCCACTCTCACCAACGGTTCATTTGTTTGGATCAAGGGTCGTTTGGTTCACGACGAGCGCGTAAAGCTTGGCGGTCTTGAGATTCAGCTCGACGACGTTGAGATCGTCACCCTTGCCGACCCAGAGACTCCCATCGCCGACGACACCTCAATCGACAAGCGCATGGACTGGAGATTTCTAGACCTTCGTCGCCCAGAGATGAACTTGGTGTTCCACATTCAGACCACCATCGAAGCAACCTGGCGTAAATACTGGGTTGAAAACGGCTTCGTTGAGCTTCACACCCCAAAACTCATGGCTTCGGCATCCGAGTCAAACGCTGAGCTCTTCAAACTCGAATATTTCGAAGGTCACGCCTACCTGGCTCAGTCGCCTCAGTTCTATAAGCAGATGGCAATGATGTCTGGCCTCGGCCGCATCTTCGAAATTGGTCCGGTTTTCCGTGCCGACCCGTCGTTCACCTCACGTCACGCAACCGAGTTTGTCTCTGTCGACATGGAGGTCTCGTGGATTGATTCTCACGAGGACATCATGACAATTCAGGAGCAGTTGATGCACCTCGCAATCGCCGCGGTGAAAGAAAAGCATGGCGCTGAAATCGAGAAGTTGTTTGGAATCGAAGTAAAGGTTCCGTCGATTCCGTTCCCTCGCGTTACCCTTGCCGACGCTGTTGAAATCATCAAGGAGCGCGGCCACATTGTTGAGCGCGGTGGCGACCTAGACCCAGAGGGCGAGCGTCAGATTGCAGCCTGGGCCGAAGAGACTCACGGTCACGAGTTTGTGTTTGTCACCGACTACCCGGCAACCGTGCGCCCGTTCTATCACATGCGTCACGCCGACAACCCGGCCCTCACTAACAGCTACGACCTAATCTGGCGCGGCACCGAAATCACCACCGGCGCACAGCGTGAGCACCGCCTCGATGTTCTAATCGAGCAGGTCAAGCAGAAGGGTCTAGAGCCTGAGGGCCTTCAGACCTACCTAGATTTCTTCAAGTATGGAGCGCCAACCCACGGCGGTTTCGGTATGGGCTTGCTTCGCGTTTTGATGTTGCTTCTGCACCAGCCAAACATTCGCGAGGTTGGCTACCTGTTCCGCGGCCCAAACCGCCTCGAGCCATAAGTAGTCAAGAAAATACGGCTGCTTGACTCAAAAGTTATTTTGAGTTTGCAGTCAGCCAGTTTTCAATGCGCAAGTGCGGCACCTTCGAAAAGTGTCGCTCGTTGTTCGTGACCAGAGTTAATTTGAGGCTCAGCGCGTGGCCAGCAATCAACGTATCTGAGTGACCAATGGGCGTTCCGGCTTTCCTCAACAGCGCTGAGAGTCGTCCGGATTCGAAAGCATCGGCAGATTCAAATGGCACCACTCTGACATCTTGCAGAAATGCCTGAATGGCTTGCTCGGTTGCAAGGTTGGATGTGAGAAACAGTCCCTGGGTCAACTCATGATAGGTAATTGCAGATATCGCCCAGTCGGGATATTTCGCCATCAGTTTTTTTGAAACCTCAGGAACTCCACGAATGAAGTAGCTCGCAATATCGGTGTCTACTAAGTACTTCATTGATTACTCACCCATGAGTTCTTGGAGAGATCTTCTCATTGGCTCAATGGGGTTGTCGCGTTCAATATCCCATTCCTCATCTGAGATCGGGCCATGTTTATCAAGCAATTCGAATAACTTCGCAAAGGGTTTTGGGCGCTGCCGCGACAGTGTAATTTGCTCAGATTCAGTATCTATCGTTAAAAAAACAACTTCGTTTTCAATCTTGAACGTAGCTGGAATTCGTATGGCGTTGCTTCCGCCATTCTTGAATACTTTTGCCTCGACCACAGTCTTCATGTTAACCACCCGTCTATACAACCGATATAGACATTTTGCTGCTGCCCAAAATCGTTGTCAAGAGAATTTTGAAACAAAAAGTTTCTTTATTTTGCATTGCGCACTACTCCGTAATGTGTAATAGTGAATACATCGAAAGGAGCACCATGGATTCAACTCAATTGCTCAAGGGTGTGCTCGACGTTGCCGTGCTGGCGGTTCTTGAACACGAAGATGGTTACGGCTACGACATTGTGCGTCGACTCAAATCCTCTGGCCTAGCAGACGTTGGAGACGCGTCGGTCTACGGGACTCTGCGCCGTCTATTTAATGCTGGAGCACTCAACAGCTACGTGGTGGCCTCCGATGACGGCCCTCATCGCAAGTACTACGGCATCAACGAAACCGGCAGGTTGATGCTCGATGAGCAACGCAAAAGCTGGCTCGCCTTCAGCACCACGATGACCAGGCTTCTCGAACCTAATAAACGCAACACTTCACGCAACAACGGAGGAAACTAATGCAAACTTTGACCGACAAAAACTTTGATGCCTTCGCGAAAGCCGTTCGAGCAGAACTGTCTGATTTGCCAAAGCGGGAGATCCAAGAATTAACCGAAGGACTTGAGGCTGACTTAGCCGAACGGTTCGCTGAAGAAGGTCCAGGCTTTGAGATTGGATCGGCAGCTGAATACGCCTCGGAGCTTCGAGAAGCGGCAGGAATCTCGCCGAAGCCTGAAAAGCGAAACGCATTCTCTTCACAGGCTTTTATCCAGAACGTAGAGAACTCATTCCGAAGGACTGCGTTTGGAACCTCAATTTTGGAATTCGGAATTTCCATTCGACCGGTTTGGTGGGTGCTTCGCGCAATTGTCGCCTGGGGCATTTTCGCCGGGGTGTTCTACAGCTTCACCGACGGGCCGCTTCTGCTGCCAGTGCTTGTGTTGCTGAGTGTGCAGTGGGGCCGCAAAAAGTGGTTCACGAACAAGTTCTTTAGTGCGTTACTTCTTCCGCTCAACCTCGTTGCAATTCTTGGCCTGATTCCTGTGCAGGAAATGGTCATACGCCAATTGAACAACTACGCGAACGCCGAAGAAATGATGCGCAATTGGCCAGGCTCAGATGGCCTTCGCCTCGATGGCGAGCCGGTCACAGAGCTCAAAGCCTTCGATTCCACAGAACAAGAAATCAAAGGCCTTACCTTCAAGGATCAGGCTGGAAATCCAATTGAACTTCCAGCCACTCAGGTTGCCTACTATCCAATGCCAGACGTCATGGGCATGACTTTTGAAGAGGCCGACTTGGCTCTAACTCAAGCAGGCATTCCCGCCGTTGACAATGAATACCTGAGTGGAGCAGATGACAAAAACGGAGTCGTGGTGAAGGTGTATCCGCCAACCCCCGGCGACCTAGTGACCAAATTCGACGTCGTTACAGTGACGTTCGGCACGAAGTAGAGAAGGAGCGCCTTCGGCATTCGAACCCATCGAGTTTGAGATTGCCGAAGGCACTCCTTTATTGTCGGGGGCCCTTGATTGACTTGGGCATGGACAATTTCTATGCATTTATCGACGAATCGCAGGCTGGCCGATACCGCCTGTGCGTTGTTGCAGTTCAACAATCTCAACTCAAAGAAATACGAAATTCACTTGAGTCTCTTCGCCTGCCCGGGCAACGTCGCATTCACATGGTCAAAGAGAGCGATCGAAGAAAACGCAAGATTTGCGACACCATCACCAAGCTCTCAGGATGGGATGCCATCGTGATCGAGTCTGGTCCGAAAAAGAGAATAACCCCAGAAACGAGACAGGAACTCTTCCTGCTTGCAGCCCAGCATCCGCTATGGAACAAGATTCAAGTTGTGGTTGTAGAAGACTCGAATGAGAAAGTGCGCGACAGGCGAACCTTGTCTTGGCTCAACAAACATGGAAATCATAAATTTGAGTACAGGTTCGAAAAGCCATCGCAAGAGTCGTGCCTTTGGCTCGCTGACGTCATCGCTTGGTCCATGTCAAAGGGATCGACCTGGAAAAAGATGTTCTTGCCCCGAGTTGAAGTCCTCAGCGGCCCTTAAATGCGTTTGCTCAAGAATCAACCGTCCGGATGGTTCTTGAGCATTCTTTCTCGGGCTAATGCCTTCGACACTTCAACTATAAGTCGGCCGCCCTTTGCAGGCAACTATTTGTTGGCGCGCAGCTCGCGCTTTTTGAAGTCGAGAATCTTCCAGTCGGCAGCCTTGGCGTGAATTCTCAAGATCGCGTCAGGGTTTACACATACGGGGTTGCCGACAGCAGTCAGCATCGGCAAATCGTTGTGGCTGTCGCTGTATGCGAATGAGCGCTTGAGACTGATACGGCGATCTTTGGCGAGCTGCTTCACTGCCTTGCGTTTAGCCTTGCCGTGCAGGGCATCTCCAACCAGCTGGCCCGTGAGAATTCCATCCTTGCGCTCAACAATGGTGCCAAGTCCGCCGGTTAGACCAAGGCGCTTGGCCATTACTTCGGCGATTTCTTGCGGGGTGGCTGTGACCAACCAAACCTCGCGACCGGCGGCAATGTGTTCTTTTGCAAGCCTCACGGTTTCTGGCCAGAGCTTCGGGCAAATGTAGTCGTCGTAGACAACCTCGGTTAGGGCAGCCAATTCTTCGGCTTTGTGACCGGCAATCAGGCCAAGTGCGCGATCCTTGATGCTGGTTAGAGTCTTCGCACTTTCACCGCGCCAAATGAACCTGAACTGGTGCCAGGTAAAGTTCCAAAAATCTTTGCGGCTAAAGAATTTGCGCTCAAAGGCAGCCTTGCCAAACAAGAAGCTGCTTGACCCGCGAATCAGAGTGTTGTCAACGTCAAAAAACGCGGCAGCGATTTTTGGTTGCTTCTCTGGGGATGTCGGCACCCTAGAAGTTTACTCGCGGGTAACCTCTCGCAGACTCGATTTGGCTTGCGATGATTAGGCTTAACCTGTGAACATCAACTTAACTTTGATTGGCAAACCCGGCTGCCATCTCTGCGATGACGCCCGCGAGGTGGTTGATTCGGTCGTCACAGATTTCGGGCTTGTCTTCCCAGCGGCCAAAGTGCAACTGGTCGAGACAAACATCTTGGATGACGCCGCGCTTGCCGAACGTTATCGCGAAGAGATCCCCGTGCTACTAATCAATGGCAAAGTCCACAACTACTGGCGAATCGACCCGATTCGGTTTCGTGCCGCTCTCGATGCTCTAGTTTCTAAACCCGGTTACCTAAAGAATGAAAGGTGCGTCTAATGTTCAAACTCATCCGATGGATTTTGAAAAGATTTTGGTTTCCAATTTTGCTCATCGTTCTAGGGCGCTTGGCGAAGACCAAGCCTTGGGCGGCCTCTATCTTGAAAACCCTCAGAAACCTTTAACGTCGACACCTAAACTCTTCGTTCACGGCAGGCTGGCAGCCATCCGTGTGCCTTAAACAAGAAACCCGCCTTGCTTTCGCTTAGCGGGATTTTTGTTGAGTAAGCCGAGTGAACGACTTACTTCTTATTGCGACGCTGGTGACGAGTCTTGCGAAGCAACTTGCGGTGCTTCTTCTTCGACATACGCTTGCGGCGCTTCTTAATTACTGAACCCATAGGGACCTCACAGATTTTGG
>JACCDN010246089.1_pt1 | contig 22672 bp, 20 predicted proteins | sample 7441691 | NCBI WGS metagenome assembly JACCDN01 (sample SAMN15323439, study PRJNA562643) | freshwater metagenome | isolation source: river surface water | place: USA:Blue River Watershed | collected 2017-08-16 | reverse complement strand
GTTTTTTGCCCCGCATGACGCCTTAAGGTTGCTGAAGGCGATCGAGGCGTTGCTTTAATCGCGCGACGTCGTTACGCAAAGTGTCTACGTCAGAAATAAATTCTCGGATCTCTGGGTTGGGCACAATCACCGAATGTCCTTCAGCAACGTGCTCAGTGAACTGGTCTTTCAGGCGTGCCAGCAATTGGCCTGTGCCCTGTTTAAGGGTGCTGGCGAAACTCATCGCGCGATGGGCCGCGATGTCACCGACTTTTGAAGCGAGAAATGCTTCCGGGTCGGGGCGAATTTGATCCATGACCTCGTTGAGGGCGTTGGCCAGTTCTACATTGCCGCGGATTTTTGCCGCTTTGATCACGCCCTGTTTGCCGTGGCTCACTAGTAGGGATGCAGCGTTCGATGGTAGGTCAATGCCAAGACTTGGTTCATCATCGCCAAACACCTGGTGTGCGGCTAATAGGCCGTTTGGTTCGATGGTGTACCGTAATAGCGTCCGGCCGGCCAGTGAGATCCGCAGTGTGGCACCCGCAAATTCAGCCAACCGCGATGCTGCCCAAGGGTCATCCTGTAGTGCGCGATTGATGAGGGGTAGGGAAAAGCTGTGTAGCATTTGACGGTTAAAACTTCTCACCAACGTGCAGTGCGACAACGCCACCGGTTAGGTTGTGATAACTGACGCGATCAAAACCAACGCTTTCCATCATCTTTTTCAGGGTTTCCTGATCTGGGTGGATGCGGATGGATTCTGCAAGATAGCGGTAGCTGTCGGCATCTTGGGCGACGATCTGGCCAACTTGCGGAATGATCTTGAAAGAATAGAAATCGTAGATCGGTGCTAGCAGCGGCGTTACCTTGGAAAACTCCAACACCAGGAGTTTGCCGCCTGGCTTAAGAACGCGGCGCATTTCTGCCAGCGCACCCTCTTTGTGGGTCATGTTGCGCAGACCAAAAGCCACGGTAACGATGTCGAAATAGCCATCAGGGAATGGCAGCTTTTCTGCATCACACTGAGCCGTTCTAATAACGGTACCGGCATTGAGCAGGCGATCCCGCCCACAGGTAAGCATGGCATTGTTGATATCGGTAAGCCAGACTTCACCGCTGGTGCCGACCTTTTTGCTAAAGGCTTTCGCGAGGTCGCCTGTGCCACCGGCAATATCCAGCACCTTCATGCCGGGGCGAACGCCGCTGCGGCCGATGGTGAAGATTTTCCAGAGCCGATGCAGCCCCCCAGACATCAGGTCATTCATGATGTCGTACTTGGTGGCGACCGAGTCGAAGACCTGCCTTACGCGACCGGCTTTTTCTCGTTCGTCGACGGTCTCGTAACCAAAGTGGGTGGTGTTGTTCGGTTGTGTCACGTTAAGCCTTGCGCTGATGTCCGGCTTGTTCAAGCCGTTGTAGATAAGTTTGCCAGAGCTGCGGTTGGTTGCTGGCGAATTCGTGGAGAATGTCCCAAGAGTATAGACCGCTGTCGTGGCCATCGGAGAAGATGAGCTTGACGGCATAGTTACCCACAGGGTCGACCCCGGTGATCTTCACATCCTCCTTGCCGACCTGGAGTACTTCGTTGCCCTGCCCGTGCCCACGGACTTCGGCTGACGGCGAATAGACACGGAGGAACTCGGCGCTTAAAGCAACCTCGCCCAGACCTGCGTAGGTGAGCGCCAGGATTTGGCCGCCGGCGTGTACGCGGAGCTCTTCCGGAACAGGGGTGTTGTTCTGTAGGCCAGCCATTATTCCTTGGCTTTAGGGGCTTTCTTGGCCGCCGGTTTTTTTGCCGCGGGTTTTTTGGCGGCGGCTTTTTTGGCTGCAGGCTTCTTAGCCGGCTCGGCTGCGTCAACCGTTGCCTTGGCTTTAGCAGGTGCTTTTGCAGCCGTTTTCTTCTCCGGGCGCGGTTCGAACTCGAAGCCTACTTTACCGTCTTTGCCCAGCGCTAAAAAGGCCGAGAACTTGCGCCGGGTGCGTGCCGAGACAAACTCTTTGAGCAGATCCGTTTTGCCGCCAGTGAGTAGTTTGCTCATCTGTTCGGCGTCAATCGGTTGCTGAAGAATGATCTGGCCCGAGCGGAAGGTGCAGCTCTTTTCGGGGCCGACCGATTTTTCACAAACGTAGGACGTGACATACGGGTAAACGTTGGCTGCGCATTTGGGGCATTTGCCCACGCTGGCAACGCCCGAAAAATCGACGGGTTCTGTCGACGCATCATCGGATTGCCCGAAGTCAAAAGCCGGTTGGTGCTCGTCATTCAGTTTGATAAGCGCAGCGAAGGGACGGCCCATTTTGTTGCGGAAACCATTGAGGGGGCCGACCTGACGTTCTTTGATCAGTGTCTCAATCTCTGCCGCTTCAAACTGGCGGCCGGCAACGGTTTTCCACAGGCCGTAGTCACAGCCGCCACACTGGAATTTTTTGTAGGTTTCTTTCATCACCCCGCCGCACTTGGGGCAAGGCGTAGTCAGGGTGCCAAAGTCGCCGGGGATGGTGTCGTGTTCAAAGTTTTTCGCCTTGGCGACCATGTCTTCGGTCATCTGGGCGATTTCGGCCATAAACTGTTGGCGCGAGAGTTCGCCACGCTCCATGCTGCCGAGTTTGGATTCCCATTCGCCGGTGAGTTCTGGCGAGGTGAGCGCGGTGACGCCCAAGCCTTCCAGCAAGGTCATGAGATTGAAAGCCTTGGCCATCGGAATCAGTTCGCGGCCTTCGCGTAGCAGGTATTGCTCGGCGAGCAGACCTTCAATGATCTGGGCGCGCGTGGCTGGTGTGCCGAGACCGCGGCCGGCCATGGCGGCGCGCAGTTCGTCATCATCAATTCGTTTGCCAGCGCTTTCCATGGCGGAGAGGAGTGTGGCTTCAGAGTAACGTGCCGGTGGACGAGTGGCCGAAGCTTTGAGGCGCACATCTTCGGTCTTGACCGACTCGCCATCGGTGACGGCCGGCAGGTTGGTTTCTTCGTCGCTTTCTTCCTTGCCGTATACGGTGAGCCAGCCCTTCTTCACGAGTACTTTGCCCTCGGTCTTGAAGGGGTGCTTGCCGACTCGGGTAATGCGAGTCGTGACGAGGTATTCAGCGGCCGGATAGAACACCGAGAGGAAGCGGCGCACGACGAAATCGTAGAGCTTGGCTTCCACTTCTGACAGGCTCTTGGGTACCGTGCCAGTCGGAATGATGGCGAAGTGATCCGAGATCTTGGTGTTGTTGAAGATGCGCTTGTTCGGTTTGACCCAGCCCTCTTTCACAATTTCATTCGCGAAGGGTGCGTACAGATCGGGCAGACCGGCCAGCACGTTGTGTACGGTGGGCAGATAATCTTCCGGCAGGGCGCGCGAATCGGTCCGTGGGTAGGTCAGGACTTTGTGCTTTTCATAGAGCGCCTGGGCGATCGAAAGCGTGGTTTTGGCGGAGAAGCCAAAACGCGTGTTTGCTTCACGTTGTAAGCTTGTTAGGTCAAAAAGCAGGGGAGATAGCCGATTTTCCGGTTTCGCTGTATCGGTGACAATACCGGGTTTGCCCAGGCACTCGCTACGGATATCGTTGGCGGTTTGCTCTTGCCACAGACGCTCGGCACGAGCGTGCTCGTCCTCGCCCTTTTTGAAGCCTTCATCGAACCAGCGGCCGAGGTAGATGCCGCCCACCGCCTCGAATTCACCTTCCACTTCCCAATAGTTGCGGGGCACGAAGGCGCGGATTTCTTTTTCACGCTCGACGACCAGCGACAGGGTCGGCGTCTGCACGCGACCCACCGTGGTGAGGTGGAAGCCGCCGGTCTTGGAGTTGAACGCCGTCATGGCACGTGTGCCATTGATGCCAACCAGCCAGTCGGATTCCGAACGGCAGACTGCGGCATCGCCCAGACCTTGCATCTCGGCGCCATCGCGCAGGTGCTTGAAGCCATCCTGGATGGCTTCTTTGGTCATGGATTGCAGCCATAGACGCTGTACGGGTACTTTAGCCTTGGCGTACTGGGCGATGTAATTAAAGATGAGCTCGCCTTCGCGGCCCGCGTCACAGGCGTTGATGAGACCATCGATATCCTTGCGGCGGAGCAGCTTTTGTAGGACTTTCAGGCGCGGCGCCGATTTCTCGATGGGTTGCAGATCAAAATGGGGCGGAATGACGGGGAGGTGGGCGAAAGTCCACTTGCCACGTTTGACTTCGAATTCTTCCGGGCAGATCAGCGCCAGCAGGTGGCCGACGGCCGACGAGAGGACGTAATCGTCGCTTTCGTAGTAGTCGTCATGCTTGGTAAAGCCGCCGAGCGCTTTGGAAATATCCAGTGCGACAGAAGGTTTCTCGGCGATGATCAGCTTTTTGCCCATGGGGGTGCTTTCTTAAGTAACCGCCGCATAATAGGAGGCCGTGCCGGTATTGGCAAGCTGAACGCTTCGGCGCTTGTTTAGTTATAGACCGGGTTGGCCTCGTCGAGCAGTGTTTCGACGAGCAGGCCATCAACGGCCTGATTACGACTCCAGAGCACCATCAGCACGATAATCTTGAAGTGTTCGAGATTCAGGTCATCCATGGCCATGGCACGATCAATAATGAGCTCTCGGAGATCCGCAGGCACCGCATTCTGGTTTTCCAGGGCAAACAGGTAATTCAGGCAGTCATGGCCGAGATGCTCATATTCCCGGTCAGAAAAAATCCGGGTAGATCCGGCCGATGGGGCGCTGATAGCGCGATAGCGTTCGCCACTCAAACCGGCCAGCCAGCCAAAGGCCTGATCAATTTCCTCGCGTTCGAACCCGGCCTCCATCAACGTCTCGGACAAGGGCGAGCCGTCTAGACCGTTTTGCGGGTCGTTGGTGCCGAGCTCTTCGAAATGTTCGAACAGGTACACAAGAATATCGAGCATGAGGCAACCTATGGCGTGGAATCAATCAATAGACAGGTGGCCGATTTAACTGCGGATCAGCCGCTGGTAGCGCCCGCCCGGCAGGTTAGTCACCGAGCCATCCAGACTGAGTTCGGTCAGCATCGCAAGAACTACGTCGGCCGTCAACCCACTGCGATTAATTATTTGATCCAGCGTGCACGGGTCATGACCGATCGCCTTGAGTAATGTCTGGTGTTCCGGACGGGTCGCGTCAGCGGTGCTCGGTGCGGTTGCCGGGTTGGCATGACGGGGGCTCAACTCTTCCAGAATATCTTGAGCGCATTCGACCAGCTTGGCGCCCTGCTTGATGAGTGCGTGGCACCCCTTGTATTGCGGGGCGTGAATGGAACCCGGAATGGCAAATAGGTCACGGCCAAGCTCTCCGGCTAAACGGGCGGTGATGAGCGAACCCGAGGCCGGCGCAGCTTCGACAACCAGGCAGGCTTGGGACAAACCGGCAATGAGCCGGTTGCGTCGGGGAAAGTTACTCGCGGTCGCCGCTGTTCCCAGGGGGAATTCCGAAATGATGCAGCCTTTACCGCTAATGAGATGCGCCAGTTTTCGGTTACTGGCAGGGTATACCCGGTCGATGCCGGTGCCGATGATGGCAATGGTACCGCTGGCCGTGTCGCTGCGCAGAGCCCCCTCGTGAGCCGCGGCATCGATGCCCAACGCCAAGCCGCTAATAATGGTGAAGCCGGCATCTGCCAGCACTCGCGAAAAGGCCAGCGCGTTTTCAATGCCTTGCGGTGTGGCATTGCGGCTGCCGACCACGCCAATCGCTGGTAGATTGAGGTAACGCGGATCGCCGATGACGTAGAGCAGGCTGGGCGGGTCTGCTGATTCGAGAAGGCGTTGTGGGTACTGGGTGTCAGCCAGCGTGATGATGTGATGGCCCTGCACCTGGGACCACGCCAGTGTCTGGGTGACCAGTGTTTGTTGCGAGGCGTTTTGTAGGCCATCAAATAAAGATTGCGCGGCTTTGATGCCCACAACACCGGCAACAGCGCTCAGCCCTGCGGCAAAAACCGCCATGGGTTGGCCAAATGCACGCAAAAGCTGCTGCTGGGTACGCGGGCCAATGCCTGGCGGCAGCGTCAGATTCAACCATGATGTTAAATCTTGCGGATCATTTGTTGTTTGGTCTGGATTCATGGGCGGGCTGCTGCGAGTTGACGGTTGGTCGAACGATGTCACCAGATTGCACGGCCTGGGAGATACCCCGAATACGCACAATGGTGGCGCTGGGGTAGCTGGCGACAACGGTTCCCTGGCCAACACGGTGGCTGGAGGATGCTTCCTTGGCGATGTCCGGATTATCTTCGAAAACACTATTGCCATCATTGACGGGGGCTTCTACTGGCTGATCCAGGCGGCGTCCATACGTGACGCCGGCCGGTCGCCAGAAGCTAACCTCGTTGCCTTTGTTGAGTCCCAAGGCGCAGCCACCGGACACAACAACCAGATCGCCGCTGCCAGACATGATGTCTGTCTGGCTGGCTAATGCAATGACTTCGGCACGGGGTGCTGATGGCAACGAGCGACGCGGTGTCGGCGGACAGCTGACGGGCTGGTGTGTGGCAAGTTCGCCTTGGGTCATGACGCTATCACCGCGTATGACCTCCTGGCGCATCGACTTGAGGCGAAGCCAGCCAACACCTTTTTGGCTGGGGTTGGCAACGTCACGTTCCAGGGCGGTTGCACTGAGCGCGGATCCCTGGGCCACCGGGATGGCCAATACGCCCAGTGCCTGGCCGTCCAGAGCGCGTAGACGAAGCCCTTGCCTGAAAACGGTGACCGGTGTGTCGGGTGCCAGCGTTTGCGATGTATCGCTGAATTGAACGCGGATGATGCTGTACGCATCCATCATGCGTTGATTGAGCGTATTCCCGGTAATACGCGGTAGTGCGCGGAATTCTGCCTCCGGGATAATCAGCGGCAATGTTTGTTGCGCCATGCTGGCAGCAGACCATAGCGTGATCGGTGTGCCTATCGACAGTACCAGCCGGTTGAATTTGAGACCCATCGCTATAATATTGACCTGAAGGCGTTCACCGGAATGGTGGCGTGTGACAAGCATAAATCATTTTCCACATCAGCAACGCGGATGTGCCCAACTCCGAGAAAACACATGGCCCTGCTACCGATTCTGAGATTCCCTGACGAACGACTGCGTACGGTGGCAAAGCCGGTGACGGTATTTGATGCCGCGTTACGCAAGCTGGTCGAGGATATGGCCGAGACCATGTACGAGGCACCCGGGATTGGGCTGGCTGCAACCCAGGTCAATGTGCATCAACGCGTGGTTGTGATTGATGTGTCGGAAGACCAGAAAGCGCTGCAGGTGTTTGTGAATCCGGTGATCGAGTCGCTCAGTGGTATGCAGACCTACGAGGAAGGGTGCCTGTCGGTACCGGGCATCTACGATAAGGTGGATCGCCCATCGGATGTGCGCGTGCGCTATCAGGATATGGATGGCAAGGCACAGGTTCTGGAAACCGGTGATTTGCTGGCGATTTGTATTCAGCATGAGATTGACCATCTGAATGGCAAGGTATTTGTGGACCATTTGTCGCAACTCAAGCAGACGCGTATCAAAAACAAGTTGGCCAAACTGGCACGCCAGACGGTATGAGTTTGCGCGTCGGATTTGCCGGAACCCCGGCTTTTGCAGAGCAGGCCCTACAGGCCATTCTTGATGCGGGCTTTAATGTCGTCACCGTGTTGACGCAGCCTGATCGTCCGTCCGGCCGCGGGATGCAACTCACGCCCTCGCCCGTAAAGCAGTTGGCTTTGAAACATGGCATTCCGGTCGAACAACCGGTGTCGTTACGCAATGACGAAGCTCAAGCGCTGGTGCGCAGCTACAACCTCGATGTGCTGGTGGTGGTGGCGTATGGTCTGATCCTGCCGCAGGCGGTGCTGGATCTGCCCCGATACGGTTGTCTGAACATTCACGCGTCTCTCTTGCCACGTTGGCGCGGCGCGGCACCCATTCACCGGGCCATCGAAGCCGGTGACGTGGAAACCGGTGTCTGCATCATGCAGATGGATGCGGGGCTGGATACGGGCGGTGTCGTGGATGAGGCCCGCCTAGCGATTGAAGCCACCGACACAACCGCGCTACTACATGATCGTCTGGCGGCTTTGGGTGCAGAACGCATTGTTGCGGTGTTGAAAAGACTGGCGGCGGGCGAAGCCCTCGTTGCGGTGACGCAGCCAGAGGCGGGCGTGACCTATGCGCACAAGTTGGAAAAGCAGGAGTCGCAGCTGGATCTGACCCGGCCGGCCACCGTGCTGGATCGGCAGATACGTGCCTATAACCCCTTCCCGGGGGCCGTGGTGTACCTGGACGGCAAACCCATCAAGATCTGGGCCGCTCGGCTGGTTTCGGCCGAAGGGTCGCCCGGTACCGTTTTGTCGGTCAGCGATGCCGGCGTTGTGGTGGCGTGTGGGACAGGGGCCCTATGCCTTGAGAACCTGCAGGCACCCGGTGGAAAGCGCCTGGCTGCGGCTGACTTTTTACGGGGTCACTCCATTTCTGTCGGCATGCAGCTGACTTGAAACCTGGCCACTTGCCCGCATGCTTTGCTGGGTCATGAAGTTCCACTCAATGAGCCATAAGGGTTTATTAAGCCGAGTTCCGCTTTAATGATCGGCATGTCCAACTACTACGTTTCTTGAACAGGGAGACGGCATCATGGGTAACTGGTTTAAAACGACGATTCTTTTTGCCGCCATTTTGGCGCTATTCATGGTCATCGGTGGTCTGATCGGTGGTCGTGAAGGCATGTTGATGGCACTGCTCATGGGCGGTGCGATGAACTTTTTCGCTTACTGGTTCTCCGACAAGATGGTGCTGCGCATGTATAACGCACAGCCCGTGGACGAGACATCATCGCCCTATCTCTACAACATGGTGCAGGGGCTGGCAGCACGTGCTGGCCTACCGATGCCACGGGTGTATCTGATTGATGAGGCACAGCCGAATGCCTTTGCGACGGGCCGTAATCCGGAGAACGCTGCCGTGGCAGCGACGACCGGTATTGTCAGCCTGTTGAGTGAGCGAGAGCTGCGGGGTGTGATGGCTCACGAGCTGGCGCACGTTAAGCATCGTGACATTCTGACTTCGACGGTGGCGGCAACATTGGCGGGTGCGATTTCGGCCTTGGCCAATTTTGCGATGTTCTTTGGTGGCCGAGATGAAGAAGGCCGGCCGGCCAACGCGCTGGTGAGCATCATCGTCGCTATCATTGCGCCCATAGCGGCCATGTTGATCCAGATGGCGATTTCGCGTGCGCGTGAGTTTGAGGCGGATCGTGGCGGCGCGGAAATCAGCGGTGATCCGCTGGCGCTGGCCAGTGCGTTGGGCAAGATCGATGCTTATGCCCGCGGTATTCCGTTCCCGACAGCAGAATCACATCCGGCAACCGCGCAGATGATGATCATGAACCCGCTAGCCGGTGGTGGTATCGATACGCTGTTTTCGACACACCCGAAAACTGCTGAACGTATTGCGCGCCTGGAGGCGATGGCGCGGGGGTGATGTCGATGGTGTGTTGGGCTTGAGCGCGGCCGAGGCCCGGTCCTCATCGACAAAAAAGCGTCGCAAATCGGACCAAACCTCGGCCCCGCTCAAGCTTAACCGTTGGCGGCTCATGTACGTAGCAGATAGGTTTGGCTCGATTTGAGAGCTTGCGACCCATGAGAGCCGGGCCTATTTGCTACGTACGTGATGAAGTGCGTCAGCGAATATCCTGCAGGGCCTGTGTCACGATATTGGCAAGCCGTCGTCCTGCCAAGGCCAACCGCTGGCGCGTGATGTCCCGGCCTTCCAGCCAGTAGTCCTGGCGTATTAGAAACGTGCCGGTATTCTCGGGATCGGGTACCAGCCCCGGATACACATCATCCCTGGCGATCTGGAACGATTCTTCAATCCATCCTAGTGGCGTGCTGGTTTCGCTCGCAGGCACCTGTTGAGCCTGGCGCGTGAGACGCGCTACGTCCGTATCGAAACGTGCTGTGCCGGGGCGTGCGTGGCCGGGCAGTTCATCCCACCAGCGGTGGAGGCTTAACGGATCCGGCGGCTTGCGGCCGCTATCCAGAACGGTGACCAAGTTGCCGCCCGCATCTAGTTGGCCAGGGCGAAGCGGGTCAGCACGACTTGCCGTATGGAGCGGTTGATGGGCATCGGCAACGAGATGGCTCACCCAGGCCAGTGCGACAGCGCGGGCTGCCGCCGGTTGTGTACGATCTCCCAATAGCTTGATCTGGGCATCCAACGCGGGCTCCAGTAAGCCGTGAACGGGTTGTCGATGAAATGGCCGGGCAATATCCCGATCCGCAAAGTGCCAGCGACGTGTTGCTTGTCCCGTATGGGCGCGCTCAAGCCACTGATGCATATGCGTCGGCGGCGGTAGATCATTGGCACTGTCTGCCTGATCCCGTAAATCATCCGGCCAGAGCGCTGCCGCCATCCATGCCGATTCACCCTGTAGGCCGCGGATGCTGGTGATGGTGGTTTGTTCTTCGAGCAATCGGCGAATGACCTGTTGCGTTTGTGGGCTGGTCATTGACCAGGCAACCGCAACGACTTCACGGTGTCCCGTCGCATTCCAGGCACTGGCCTGCAGACTGAAGAGACCGATGCCTACGGTGAGCAGGCACCGTGTCGCTGCATGATGAAATTTGGTTAGAAAATAGCGCGGCCACATAGGCAGATTATGGGACAGATTACGCCTCGGGTTGGTGTTGTAAACATGCTACACTTAAAGCAATAATGAATCGCCCAACCAGACCCTCTCGTTCCGCTGGCACCACTGCAAAAAGTGGTCATAGGCCGGCGGGTCCATCTTCCCGAGCGCGGCCTGCCGTGCGTCCGGCAGCGCCCAAGCCGCTGTCGCCGGATTCGCTGGCGTGGGCCATGCTGGTCGCGTCTTTGTGTGTGACGGACGTTGTTGCGTTCGGTCGTAGTCTGACGGCGGTATTGGCCGAGTTACGACAACGGGATCTGCCACCGAATGCGGTGCGCTCTCAGGCAATTGATCTGGCTTACGCTACATTACGCCGTTACTGTCGGGGCGATGTTGAATTGTCGTTGTTGCTCGATCGCCCTACCGCAGAAGATGAATTGCGTAGTTTGTTGCGAGTGGCCCTGTGCTGGCTGGAGATGCACCCTGATAAAGCGCATGTGGGGGTTGATCAGGCAGTAGAAGCTGCGGCGACGCTGTCGGGTGGGCGATATCGTGGTTTCGTTAACGCCATTCTGCGGCGTGCGTTGCGTGAGCGTGCCGCGTTGGACAATGCGATAGCGAGTGATGCCGAGGCGGCGTGGCAACATCCCCAGTGGTGGCTGAACCGGTTGCAAAAAGATTGGCCAGATCAATGGCAGTCCATCGCGGACGGGGGTAACCGTAAGCCGCCTATGGGTCTGCGCGTCAATCCGCTGGCGATAACCCCAGCAGCTTATGCGCAGACATTAGAAGCGGAAGGTATCGCGTTGCAGCCCACTGTGCCGGAAGATGGCCCGGAGGCCTTGTTGCTGGCCCAACCGAGACCGGCTGACGTTTTGCCGGGCTTTAAGCAGGGGCTGGTGGTTGTTCAGGATATCGGTGCGCAGCAAGCTGCGCGTTTGCTGGATGTACGGCCGGGTATGCGGGTGCTCGACGCCTGTGCCGCCCCGGGCGGTAAAGCACTCCATTTGTTACAGTCGGCCGCGGTTGATTTGACCGCCATTGAGGTAGATCCCGAGCGGTGCGCAGCCTTGAGGCGCGCGTTAGAGTTTGCTGCATTACCCGGTGATCGCAGCGTTCAGGTTATTTGTGCTGATGCGGCAGATACGACAAGTACGGCGGCCAGCTGGGCGAAGCGCCCTTTCGATGCGATTCTCCTCGATGCACCCTGTTCGGGTTCTGGTGTTGCCGGTCGGCATCCCGATGCCAAATGGTTGCGCCGGGAGGATGATATCTATGCGCTGGCGCGTGCCCAGAAGCGTTTGCTCAAAGTTTTGTGGCCATTGCTTAAACCGGGTGGTCGTTTGCTGTATGGCACATGCTCGGTTTTTGCCCAGGAAAACGATGCGCAAGTTGCGGCGTTTCTGGCTCAAACCCCGGATGCCCAGCAGCTGACACAGACTCACCTGTTGCCGGATGGGCGTCATGATGGCTTTTTCTTTGCGCTATTCTGCAAGGTGCCTGTATGACATCACGGCGCCACTTTCTCAGAATGGGGTGCCTCACCATCGTTGGTTTGATATTGCCCGTGTCATCGGTTCATGCGGCTGCGGAGATTCGGCAAGTGTCGTTGAATCCGACAGAAGATACATGGGCTCTCAATAGTGCCTTCGGGTTGCAATTGTCTGCCTCTCTGACGGATGCGGTAAATCATGGGATTCCATTGGTATTCCAGATGCAGTCACAAATTCGTCGACCACGTTGGTATTGGGTCGATGAGGCGCTCTTTTCCGGGCATGCGGATCGACGGCTCACCTACAACGCGTTGGTAAGAAATTACCGTGTCACGGAAGGGCAGGATGGGCGAAATTTCCAGAGTTTGCAAGACGCACTGGACTACGTTGCACGACCAGTGAGTTGGACCGTGCCTGCCGGACGATTGCGTGCTGGTGAGCCGGTGGAAATCTTGGTGCGTTTCCGACTCGATCCGGCGTTTCTGCCTAAACCATTTCAGGTGGTCTCCTTTGGTGATCGCGATTGGCGACTGGACAGCGACTGGCGTACCACACGGTTGAATGTGCCGCCCATGATGGGGGCGAAGTAATGCGGTTGGCGTTGTTCATCATGTCAATCGTTTCGGTGGCGTTGCTGTTTCTGCTGACACAGGCCGCATCGAATACGGATTTTTTTGCCCGTCACTATTCCTGGCTCGTGGGATTGAACATCCTCCTTGGCCTTGCGATGGCACTGGTCATCGGTGTGCAGTTATTCCGATTGTGGCGGGATCACCGGCAGCAGGTATTCGGGGCGCGGCTCAAATTCCGGTTGATGTTGATGCTGGCGATTATGGCGCTGGTGCCCGGTGCGCTGATTTACGCGGTATCCGTACAGTTCGTCACCCGCAGTATCGAAAGCTGGTTTGATGTGCGCGTGGAGCAGGCACTGGAGGCCGGGCTCAATCTAGGTCGTGATGCGCTCGAAGGCATTACGGTGGGATTGGTATCGACGACGCGGGATGCCGCTACGGCCATTGCTCAACGGGACCCATCACAGGCACCAGCGGTATTGAATAAACTGAAACAGGTCACTGGGGCGCAATCAACAACGCTCTTTCAGGTAATAGGTAACCGGATTGACGTTCTCGGTTCCACGCAGTCACGGACGGATGCACCGGTGTTGCCGCTGCCGGGGCAGGTCGCTGAAGCCCGCAAGAATGGCGCGTTTTCCGCGATCGAAGCAGATGGTACCGGGCTGCCTATCCTGCGTGCGCTTGTAACGTTGCCTACGCCCGTCGGGCAGCACGATAATCGACTACTGGAAGTTGTGGTGCCGGTGCCCGCTAAATTGGCCAGTGATTCGGAGGCGGTACAGTCTGTGTATCGCGAGTATCGCGAATTGGAACTGGCGCGGGCGGGGCTGACACGACTTTATGCATTGACCCTGACTTTAACGCTACTACTGGCGTTGGCGGCGGCCTTTAGTGCGGCCTTTATTCTGGCACGTCGTTTTACGGCACCGCTGACGATTCTCGCAGAGGGGACGCAGGCTGTGGCCGCCGGTGACTTCTCACCGAAGCAAACCGTCGTCAGCCACGATGAGCTGGGTATTCTGACGCAGTCATTTAACCGGATGACTTTTCAGCTGCGAGAAGCACATACGGAAACAGAGCGCCATCGGGCTGATCTGGAAAGAGCGCGGGCTTATTTGCAAGAGGTGCTCGATAACCTATCGGCGGGTGTTTTGGCTTTTGACCGGCGCTTTGTGCTGAAGGCGGTAAACGGTGCCGCTAAAACATTGTTGGCCGAAGACTGGGTCGGCCTGATTTCTGAGCCTTTAGAAGGCTGGCCGCGCCAGGAGCAATTGGCTCGCACGATTCGCGACGGCTTTGCCCGTCATGGCGAAACCGCTTGGCAGCTTGAAGTTGAACGTGTCTTGCCTGATGGCCGCAAACAGCAGCTCATGGTGCATGGTTCCGAATTACCAGAGCAATCGGGCGGTGGTTACGTGGTTGTGTTTGATGACATTACGGAACTGATTGCGGCCCAACGCGCAACGGCCTGGGGTGAGGTAGCCCGTCGCCTGGCCCATGAAATCAAGAACCCGCTAACGCCGATTCAACTGGCTGCCGAACGACTCGAACATAAACTGGCTGCTCATTTGCCGGAACCCGATGCCGATATGCTGCAACGATCAACGCGTACGATCGTTAATCAGGTGCAGGCCATGAAGCATATGGTGGACAGTTTCCGCGATTACGCCAGATTGCCACCTGCTAATCTGATGACGTTGGATCTCAACGAATTGCTCCAGGAATTACTGGTGTTGTACGAGGCTTCGTCAACGCCGATTCGTGCCGAATTGGCGGAGGGACTGACGCCCGTTAAAGGAGATCCGGCGCAACTTCGCCAGATTATTCATAACCTGATTCGCAATGCCCAAGATGCCACGGAGAGTTTGGCGGACGGGCGAATCGATGTCCGTACGCGTCAGCTCGGCAAACAGGTCGAGTTGGTGATTGCGGATACGGGGCCCGGGTTTTCGCCAGAGATCATGGCGAATGCCTTTGAACCCTATGTGACAACCAAACCGAAGGGCACAGGCCTGGGACTGCCCATCGTTAAAAAAATTATAGAAGAGCATGGCGGCAAAATTACGCTATCCAATCAACCAATCGGGGGGGCCGAGATCCGCATTGTTTTGCAAGCGGCGGATAACGGTGGCGCCTTTGAATCTGAATCACCGAAGTCGGTAGGAGCCTGATATGGCAGAGATACTGGTAGTTGATGACGAAGTGGGTATCCGGGAATTGCTCTCGGAGATTCTGGCGGATGAAGGCCATAGCGTCATGGTGGCAGAAAATGCGACGCGCGCTCGTGAGCTACGTGCATCGCGCCGCCCTGATCTGGTATTGCTTGATATCTGGATGCCGGACGCAGATGGCATTTCGCTCCTCAAGGAGTGGTCGGCGAATGGTTTGCTCACCATGCCGGTTGTCATGATGTCCGGACACGGCACCATTGATACCGCGGTTGAGGCAACGCGCATTGGTGCGGTGGATTTTCTGGAAAAACCGATTGCGTTGCAGAAGTTGCTGGCGACAGTGAAGAAGTGCCTAAAACCGGATGCGTCGACCACACGCCAGAACTATGCGGTGGATTCGCTTCTGCAGATAAGCCTGCTCAAGAAGTTTGCTCAACGCATTGCGCAGTCTGCCAAACATTCACCCATCCTTTTTTTAAGGGGTGCCCAGGGGCTGATTGCCGAAGTCGGTGCACGTAGTTTGCTGGCGCCGCATGCACCGTGGCTCAACCTTTCTCTGGAGAGCCGGGCCATTACGCAGGAGATGCTGGAGCAGCATGCCGGCGGGGTTTTATTCCTGCCCGAGCTTTTTGGCGCGGGCCGTATGACTCAGATGAATTTGAGTTTTGTGCTGGAGCGTCTAGCAAAGTACCGATTAACGCTGGTGGTGGCCAGTGGGGCATCGGCGGAACAGATTGTGGATAGCGGCGTGGATGTGGCGCTTGTGCAACGGTTGAGTGACGTCTGGATTGGGCTTCCGGCCTTGTCAGAATCGGTGAATGATTTACCCGAATTGTTGCCTGCCCTGCTGACATTGCTCTGTGAGCAGGGCAATATTCCGCACCGCTATATGGCACCTGATGCACTGAACGTGCTGCGGCAAAAACATTGGGTTGGTAATGATGGTGGTTGGAGTGCTTTGTTGGGTGCGCTCAAGAACCTGGCATTAAGCGCGCTGGAAGAAACTATTAGTCGGCAGGATGTGGACGCGTTGTTGCAATCGGTTGCCGAGCCCGTTGCGGAAAAATCGACGGATGAGTCAGATGGCTCACTGGCCGAGTTTTACGAAATGCCATTGAAAGAAGCGCGGGATGCCTTCGAACGTCTTTATCTCACGTACCACATCGCGCGTAGCAACGGGAACATGACGCGTGTTGCCGAGCAAAGTGGCTTGGAGCGCACGCATTTATACCGGAAGTTCAAGCAGCTGGGCATTACATTGGAGCGTCGCGATAGCGTATCCAATGGGTCCGGCAATTAAGTTATTGGTTATTTTTAGAAAAAAACTGGAGTTAACGTGTCTCGTCCTCGTAATGATCTTTTTCTACGTGCTCTTCTTAAAGAGCCTACCGAAACAACGCCGGTCTGGCTGATGCGTCAGGCCGGACGTTACCTGCCGGAGTATCGCGAAACCCGTAAACGTGCAGGTAGCTTCCTAGGACTCTGCAAGAACCCGGCCTATGCCTGCGAAGTGACGCTGCAACCGCTGGCACGTTATGACCTCGATGCGGCTATTCTTTTCTCGGACATCCTGACGGTGCCGGATGCCATGGGACTGGGTCTCTATTTCTCCGAGGGTGAAGGGCCGAAATTCGAACGCCCGCTGCGCGACGAATGGGAAATTCGTAACCTCTGCGTACCGGATCCGCATGATCAGCTCCGTTATGTCATCGACGCCGTGGCGGAGATTCGCAAGGCTCTCGATAACAGTGTGCCGTTAATCGGTTTCTCTGGCAGCCCCTGGACGCTGGCGTGTTACATGGTCGAAGGTGGCGCTTCGGATGACTATGCCCGTATCAAATCCATGCTTTATGATCGTCCGGACCTAATGCACAAGATTCTGGAAGTGACCACCGAGTCGGTGATTCAGTATCTGAATGCGCAAATCGAAGCGGGTGCACAGGCCGTGATGATTTTTGACTCCTGGGGCGGGACGTTGGCCGAGGCTGCATTCCACGAATTTTCGCTGAACTACATGAAGCGTATCGTCGCTGGTTTGCATAAAACCTGGGATGGGGAACGCATTCCATCGATCGTATTTACTAAGGGTGGCGGTCTGTGGCTTGAAGCATTGGCTGATACCGGTGCCGATGGTTTGGGCCTGGATTGGACGATTGATATTGGTAAGGCGCGGGCCCGGGTGGGCGATCGTGTCGCACTGCAGGGTAATCTGGATCCGACGATTCTGCGCGCCGGCCCGGAAGCGGTTGCTCGTGAAGCGGAAAAAGTGTTGCGTAGTTTTGGCCCGGCCAATACGGGCCATGTGTTTAACCTGGGCCACGGTATTTCCCAGTTCACTCCGCCGGAAAACGTATCGGTACTTGTGGATACCGTCCATCAGGTGGGGCGCACCCTGCGTGCCGGGCTCTAACGCCTGATGTTGAAGACCCGAGTGCAAGGCTTTCCCATGGCTGCTTTTCGCCTGTCAAGCTGGCTCGCTCGGGTCGTTTACCCACAAAGTTATCCACAATGCAAAAACGCCGGTTTTTCAATAAATAACAAGGTGTTGCGTTCGCTGTCGGAGAACTCTGTTAAGAAATATCCGCTAAGGCGTGGATAACGGGATGCAGGGGATCCCGGTGAATAAATCCGTTGCAAATCAGGACGATTTGACGCCGCACTATAGGCGATTACGGGTGGCTATTGATGCCCCGTTGGCGGCGAGTTTTGACTATCTGGCACCGCCCGATGCCAGCCCCGCGGATGTCGGTTTGCGCGTTGTGGTGCCATTTGGCACTGGGCGACGCGTTGGTTTGATTCTGGCCGTGCTTTCGCTGGCCGCCGATCTTGACTCAGATGCACCACCCGCGGCGCAATTGAAGGCGGCTGAAACGATTTTGCGTGATCTGCCACCATTGCCAACGGACTGGGTCAACCTTTGCCTGTTTGCGGCCAGCTACTACCAAGCCGCACCAGGAGAGGCGCTGCTACAAGCCATTCCAACGGGCTTGCGCAAACCAGACCCCACGAAACGCCGTGTTCTGAAGCCTCCTGCAACGGCCACAAGTCGTGTTGATCAGCGCCCCGCGTTGACGGCCGGTCAGGCTGCGGTCGTTGATCAGCTCTCGGCGCGGTTGGAGGGCTATTCAGCCAACTTGCTTTTCGGGATCACAGGCTCCGGAAAAACCGAGGTGTATTTGAGGCTGATCGAGGCGGCGCTGGCACGCGATCAACAGATTCTTTTGCTGGTGCCCGAAATTAACCTGACGCCATTGTTGGAGGCTCGGGTGACCCGGCGCTTTCCCGATGTGCCTGTGGTCAGTCTGCACAGCGAAGTCACTGAAGCAGCGCGTGCGCGCCACTTTGCCGCCGCACTCAACGGTGATGCACGTATCATCATCGGGACGCGGCTGGCGGTATTTACACCCCTGCCGATGCTGGGGCTGATCATCGTCGATGAAGAGCATGATCCGGCCTACAAGCAGCTGGAAGGCATGCGGTATCACGCCAGAGATCTGGCGGTATGGCGGGCTCATCAACGAGGGGTGCCGGTGTTACTCGGGTCGGCTACCCCATCACCGGAAAGCTGGGCTAATGTGCAAAGCGGACGCTACCGGCGTCTGGATCTGCCAGAGCGGGCGCATGCCGATGCCGTGCTGCCGGAAATGACCCTGCTTGATACCCGGCGGCTGACACTCGACGAAGGTCTGTCCGCAACGCTTCTGGACGAACTGGCGCAGGGCTTGGCCGCGGGTGAGCAGAGTCTCTTATTCATCAACCGGCGCGGCTATGCACCGGTACTCACCTGTACCGCATGCGGCTGGATTTCGAATTGCCGCCGCTGTGCGGCACATCGGGTTGTGCATCGGCTAGATCGCACCTTGCGTTGTCACCATTGTGGGGATACTTCACCCATACCGCGTCAGTGCCCGGATTGTGGCAACGCGGATCTGCGACCCTTAGGTCGGGGCACACAGCGTGTCGAAGAGGCGCTGCAAACGCACTTTCCGCAGGCCCGTATTTTGCGGGTAGATCGTGACGTCGCCACCACCCGTAAGCAGTGGGAAGCACTTGAAGCGCAGATCCGTTCTCAAGAGGCCGATATTCTGGTGGGCACGCAGATGCTGGCCAAAGGACATGACTTCCCGGCGCTGACGCGGGTGGGCGTGGTGGGTGCCGATGCTGGCCTGTTTGCCGCGGACTGGCGTGCACCGGAACGTCTGTTTGCTCAGCTGATGCAGGTCGCTGGCCGAGCCGGCCGGGCTGATCGGCCGGGGCGAGTGATTGTGCAGACTGAACACCCGGAGCACCCGCTCTATCAATGTTTGCTTCGGCATGATGTACCGGGGTTCCTGGCGTTGGAGCTTAATGAGCGACAGCGCGCTGGCTTCCCGCCGTATGCCGCGCAGGCCATTGTGCGCGCCGAAGCCAAACAACTGGAAACCGTCCTCGCGTTCTTACAGCGAATCCGTTCGCTCATTCCGATGGATCAGCATCCGGAAGTGTTTATCTACGATCCGGTTCCGATGCGGATGGTGCGTCTGGCGGGGCGGGAGCGCGCCCAATTGCTGGTTGAGTCGCCCAGCCGTCTGGCGTTGCAGGCATTCCTGAATGACTGGTTGCCACGCATTAGTCAGGGTAAAGGTACAACCCGTGGTCATGCGCCCGGTGGTGTACGGTGGGGTGTGGAGGTCGACCCTCTGGAGTGCTAGAGGGGGTGGCCGCAGTTGGTGCTGTGTCTGTGTCTCTACAGCCGTGCGGCACCGCGGACACCGGAACTATCACCAAAAGCTGGCAGCAGGATTTTCGTGCGTAGCGGTGTACCCGGCGGCAAAAATACATGAGCCGGTAGTGCTGCCAGTAGACCTGGTATGAGCCCTGGGCGCTGAGAAACACCACCGCCCAGCACAATGGCTTCCGGATCGCAGGTGTTGATCACTACGGCTAGGGCACGCGCTAGGCGTTGGGTGTGGTCATCAAGACACGCTATAGCGGTTGTATTGTTCGGGCTGGCGGCAGACAGCAGCTTGGGCACGTCCGTTGTTGTCGTATCACCTGTGCGACGTTGATAATCAGCAACCAGCGCTGGGCCGGAGAGCCAGGCTTCGATGCAGCCTTGTTTTCCGCAATAGCAGCGTGGGCCGGGGAATTCGTCTGCGTTAGCAACGGGGAGCGGGTTATGACCCCACTCGCCGGATAAGCCATTCGGCCCTTGTCGCAATTGGCCGTTGACCACCCAGCCGCCACCAACGCCCGTGCCGAGAATCACGCCAAACACCGAGGCACAGTGTTGTGCTGCGCCATCGGTGGCTTCTGACAGTACCAGACAGTCGGCATCATTAGCCAGGCGAATAGGTCGCTTTAAAAGCGCCTGAAGATCTGCCTGCAGGCGTTGACCATTCAAACAGGTGGAGTTGGCGTTCCTGATACAGCCAGTGCTAGGGTCTGCCGAACCGGGGTGCCCGACCCCAACGCTATCGCACATGATCTGCAGCTCGGATTCGGCGCGCTGGATCAGGGTTGCAATGCTAGCCAGGGTGGCTGAGTAATCACCTTGAGGTGTGGCCAATCGTTCACGAAAAAGAAAGCGACCGTTGAGCGCTAGGACGCCTGCCTCAATCTTGGTGCCACCGAGATCAATGCCGATCTGCATGTCAGCTTTTGATGACCGGTAAATCATCTTCCGGCAGATGGCCGGTGTTATGGCGCCATAGTGGGTGCAGGCACAACGTGAGTAGGGAAACGAGGGCGCCCAGCATGATCACCGCCGCGGGGGCCATGGGGAGCGAGAAACGGGCAATCAGGTATTCGGTTAGCATGGGTGCCAGACCACCGAAAACGCCAACGGCAAGGCTGTAACCAAAAGACAGCCCCGTCACACGTACCTGCTTGGGTAACAGTGTGGCCATGTTGGCGGATAGGGGGCCGAGAAAGAAGCCCTGGCCGATGGCAAGTAGCAAGCCACCGGCCAGCATCGCTGCGATATCACCGGTGCGGAACAGGCTAAACGCCGGCCACGCACCAAACAACAGTATCAGTGTACCCATGCGGCTCATCCGCATACGGCCGAAGCGATCACCCAGGCGGCCACCGACGACCGACAACAGGCTTACCATCAGTAGGCTGAAGAGATTAATGGCCAAGCCCGTGGTTGTGCTAATACCCGTTTGTTTGACCATCCAGGGCACCGCATACATGAAACCGACGAACGACACGATGCCGGTGGCCGTGTTGGCCAGTGCGATGGCAGCCATGGGGTGCCAGTAGCGCCGGAAGGCTTCGCGCACCGGAGACGGCAGCACCTCGTTTTTGTGGAGCACATCCTGGGTGAGTGCGCGCCGAGCAACAATGCCGATACCGGTGAGGAAGATGCTGGCAAGGAAGGGGACGCGCCAGCCCCAGTCGGCCATGACAGCTTTGCCCAGAACGGTGGTGCACAGAAAGCTGGCGGCCGTGCCGAGGAGTAGCCCGCCAAACGCACCCATCGGGCTGAAGCCGCCGACAAAACCACGTTGGTTGGGTGGTGCGTGTTCGATGAGAAATACAATTGATGAGGAGTACTCGCCGCCGACGGAAAGCCCCTGCAGCATGCGGAGAACGATCAGTAATACGGGTGCCCAGAGCCCGATCGTGGCGTAAGTGGGCATCAGGCCGATCAGCAAGGTCGGTATCGCGATCAGCAGCACAGAGAGCTGCAGCGCCGCCTTGCGCCCGATCCGGTCCCCGATATTGCCAAATAGAATACCCCCGACCGGACGCATGATCATGCCGGTGGCAAAGGCACCATAGCTAGCGAGTAGCGCGGCTACCGGATCATGGGTCGGGAAAAAATGCGCCGCGAAATAACCGGCCAGATACGCGTAGACAATAAAATCGTAGAACTCAATGGCATTGCCAACGGCGCCAGCGAGCAAGGTTTTGCGCATGCTGCTGGGGCCGGCCATCTTAAGCCTCGGTCATGTAGTTGCTCAGCGCATGGTTGTACGCCGGGCAGATTGCGTTGAGACTATGAATCGAAATATTCAGATTGCGGACAATGCCATCCTGAAGGCCATAGACCAAGCCGTGCACGGTAATCTCCTGACCGCGTGCCCAGGCGTCATACATCACCGTCGATTGGGCGAGGTTCAGGACCTGCTCGATGACATTCAGTTCGCATAGCCGGTCGTGGCGGTCGGCTTCCGGCGCTGCATCAAGAATGGCCTGATGCTTCTGACGTACATCGTGAATATGTCGTAACCAGTTATCGGCTAGGCCGATACGCATGCCGTCCAGCGCTGCCTTGACGCCACCGCAACCGTAGTGGCCAACGACCAGAATATGTTTGACGCGTAATACCTGCACGGCATATTGCACGACAGACAGACAGTTCAGATCGCTATGCACGACTACATTGGCGATGTTCCGGTGCACAAAGACTTCACCAGGCTTCAGGCCCATGATCTGGTTGGCGGGCACGCGTGAATCGGAACACCCAATCCAGAGATACTCCGGTTGCTGCAGTTTGGCCAAGTCACCGAAGAATTCGGGGTTTTCGTTTTGCGTCTTTTTAGACCAGATTCGATTCTGTTCGAAGAGGGGTTCTAGAACATGCATGATGTTAATTCTCTGTTTTTATTCACTATAGGGTCTGAGCGTATTATAAAGGAGCTGACAAAATCAGGCTTAACTCCAAAGAAAGTAGAAGGTGGCGGTATGCTCGTACGTTTTACCTCGCAGGCGACAGCCAATCTCCTCATGTTTGATGATGTGGCGCGTGCACTGCTCAAAGTTGTGGGAAAAGCACCGACGCAGCGCGGTGTAATGACCGTGGCTGAAATGACGCCAGCGCTCACACATTTACGCGCAATGGCGGACCAGGAGAAGCGACTCAAAGAGGGGCAGGAGG
>JACCDN010055800.1_pt1 | contig 22697 bp, 22 predicted proteins | sample 7441691 | NCBI WGS metagenome assembly JACCDN01 (sample SAMN15323439, study PRJNA562643) | freshwater metagenome | isolation source: river surface water | place: USA:Blue River Watershed | collected 2017-08-16 | reverse complement strand
GCTGAACGTGAAAAACGTGCTGTGATTATTAACTCAACAGGAGAAGTGCAAGCTGCAGAAAATATTGCTCGTGCTGCACAGATTCTCTCTGGTTCTCCAGGTGCTCTTCATCTTCGTACATTGAACACAATCAATGATTTGAGTTCAGATCAATCAAATACTGTAATATTTGCAGTGCCGCTCGAAGTACTGCGTGCATTTGAAAAGATGGGGGATAAATAAGGCATAAAAATAAAAGACTGCCCAGTGAAGAGCAGTCTTTTTTTATTTACATTATTTTTCTGCTGGGAGCAGATCCCACATCACTTCAAAAATAGATTTGAATATATCTACCATAGCTGGAACAGCGATGATTACAGCCAGCGAAGAAAATTTTGGGCTACTGATAAGTATCTTATCATCAAAGATATCCATCGTGCTCTTGAAAGCATATTTTTCTGGCAAATATTTCCAGGTGCGCAGTAAACTCTTGTCAGTAGGATTTACTTTGACTGAATCAGCTGTGAGCAGAAGCTTGGTTTTGATATTGTGCATGCCACGGTCTTTGCGATATTGGATAAAAAATTCTGTATCAAGACCTTCCCAGACATTGGCATTGCCAATAGACAAATAGCTTTTTCCTCGGTATTCATCAAGGATACTAAAATAAAAACTCTCGAGCTCTTCGATGGTTTCAATAAAGCGTAGGCCAAACATCTGGGCTTGCTTTTTGTCGAGTGCCTCGAGCATAGGGATGATGCCTTCGAAGGATTCTATCTTTTTGTGAAAGATTCCAGCTACCTTGGCAGGCTTCTCTGCATAGTAAAACCTTTTGTTCTTGCGGAAGTAGACGTTTACGAGGCCTTTTTCTGCCAGAGACGTGAGGATAGGGTAGACCGTAGTACGCTTGAGTCCGACTTCTTTGGCGAGAAGACTGGCTGCACACCCGCCCATACCGAGGAGAGCAAGGTAGATCCGAGCTTCTTCGGAGTTCAGGCCAAGATTTTGCAATATTGCGATGTTTTGGTTCATAGTGTTATATATTTATGACAGATAATTATAAAATATTACTTTATATAAGTAATTAATAGTACTTAAAATATTTTTGTTGTATAAAAGTGACAAAATGCATGTGCAAAATACTGAACGAAGGAGAGATGAGATGTCCAAGGAATTTTCTCTGTTAAGCTGAAAACAGTGTTAGATTTTACCTTTAAAATTGTCAAAGATATATAACAGATATAAGTATACACTATTTTTGTATTAATTAACAGTAAATAAAAAGAGTATTATGTTGTATATTTTTAACAGTTCGTGAAAGAAGGTGTAGTGAGGAGAAAAATCTTTGGAAAAACGGGCTTTTGTAAAATTTTTTAGAAGAAAAAGTGAATTTTTTAATATTTTTGGGTAAATTACCAAGCAATATTATGTCTAATATTATAAACAGTTATTGTATATGCAAAATATTTGTTTATATAAAGAGAAATAAATATATAAATTGTTGAGTTTTATAGACATGCTCTGAAAAACTTATAGTAAAAAGGCCAATGATAGAAGTTTTGAATAGTTTTGAAAGGAAAAATTAAAAATTTAAATGATTTTCTGGAATCTGATGTTATTTTTATGTCTAATATACTAAACTATATTTTTATATACTAAATATTTATCTAAATAAAGCAGATAAAATTAATAACAATGTTTTATTTTATAAACATATAATAAGAAATTGGTATTAATAAGGTCTAAGGACATAATTTTAAAGAAAATTTTTTGTCAGATGATAAAAAATTTTTAAAATGTGGATAAAAACACTAATTTATCTGTCAAATATATACAACATAAATTATGTAAAAATTAAATTTAGCTAAATTTAAAGTAATATATATAAATTTTCGTTGAATAGTATTGACTAATAGTTTTGTGTTTCACAGAACCAATTGTGAAGTGTGAGGTATAATAATTTTCTTACTTCGTCTAGAGAATTTGCGTATGGACATCCAATTGTTGGAAAGCTTTATTTGGATAATGAACATTTGCAAAACGAGAGTGAAGAGGTTTTATGAAGCAATGTTAAAAATGTACCAGGTAGGTAATAGCTTGATTGATGGGAACAAAAGATTGAAGTTGACAAAAAGAGGTTTTTTGGCTATACTGATGACTACTTTTGAAAGTCGTTTTTGGGGTGGCCATAGTGAAACGGTTATCACGCGAGATTGTGGCTCTCGCAGTACGGGTTCAATTCCCGTTGGTCACCCCAAAGGTGATTTTCACTTAAAAAAGAGCTTCTAAAGGCTCTTTTTTTGTAAAATAATATGCAAATTTTTTTATTAAAGTTAGGCAAAGGTTTCTTATTTTTAAATACCGAGATATTTTGGATTTATGAAAAAAATGGGGAATTAATCATTTTATAGTCATTTATTTTAACAAAAGACTCTCCTAGCTAAAAGATAGAGATAATGTTAAATTATCTCTATGTAACCGACTGTTGGTATAATTCTTAATAAAATGGTTATCTAATTTACATAAATAGTAATTACTGTAAAAGCAAAATTTATTGCTTATGTCTAAGAACAACATAAAAGTCGACAAGGTTAGAGCATCCAGAGACGGTCATGAATTTCATGAAGCATGGGTTGCTAGGCTGTCTCTGCAACTCCTTATGCCACAGGATAATTTTATTGGAATAGCTGTCGAAGGACTCAGCCCATCCGATCAAAAGAAATCATCTAAAGAAACCGCAGAAATTGCAGATTTAGCGATATATCATGGTAATGCACCTACTTTTGAACAATCACAAAAAATTGCTATTAAACAATTAAAGTATTCTGTTGTTAACTCAGACAAAGATTTCCGTTGTAGTGATGCCAAAAAAACAGTAGCAAAATTTGCCCAATCATACCTGGGAAGCATAAAGCTTTATGGTTTGGCAGAGGTTAAAAAGAAGCTAACTTTTCAAATATTAACTAATAGGCCAATATATACCCCATTCTTAGAAGCAATTAAAAATATAGCTGATCAGAAACCATCTACAGATGAAGTTAAAGCTCAGGCAGAACAATTTAGTAAAGCATCCAAATTAAAAAAAGAACAAATTATCGAGTTTGCTACGCTTTTTTCTTTGGAGGGAGCTTCAGACTCATTGAAAAACATCAAACTAGACATATCAAAGTTAATTGTCGATTGGTCAGCAACAACAGATGCAATGGCAAGAGCACGACTAGGCGGATTACGACAAATGGTAAGAGATAAAGCAGGGTCAATTGCAGTCGGAAAAAATGTGATTTATAAAGTCGATGTTCTGGCTGCGTTAGAAATTGGAGATATTGATGAGTTACTTCCCTGTCCAGAAAACTTGCCTGATCCAGGAATTGTTTTGCCAAGAGAACAACTGAAGGAAGCTTTAACAAAGATCCCCAAAATAGGAAAACCGCTGCTGGTTCATGCGGCAGGTGGTATAGGAAAAACAGTTTTCTTGAAAAATCTAGCTGACATTCTTTCAAAAGATAATGTCGTTGTTTTCTTTGATTGCTTTGCGGGAGGTTCTTATAGAACACAAGAAGACCCAAGGCATTTGGCACGAAGGGGGTTAATTCACATTATAAATACCCTAGCATGTAAGGGACTATGTGATCCTATACTACCTAATGGAACAAGCCAAGAGATATTATTCACCACGTTTAGAAAACGCCTAGAGCAATGCGTACAGACACTCAATCGAACAAACCCAGATAGTAAATTAATCCTTTTTTTAGATGCAATAGATAATGCAGCTCTACAGGCAGAAAGTAGAAAGGAAGACTCTTTTCCAACTGAATTATTAAAAAGCTTTCAAGTTAATGGAATACCTAAGGGAGTAAGAGTCGTTGCATCTTGCAGGAGTCACCGCATACCCATTTCAGATATCCCTTACGAAGATTTTCAACTAAACCCATTCACACTATCTGAAACAAGAACCTATCTAAAGGACAGAAAGGCTGAGTTATCTGAAACTGAAATTCAGGTAGCTTATTCTAGGTCGAAAGGTAATGCTCGCATACTCGAATATCTTTTAAGTAGTGGTCAGGGATTGTTAGATAAATCAGAAACTGACAAGAAAATTGAACTGAATGATTTAATTGAAAATAGAATTAAATCTGCGTTAACCGTATCCTCACAACAAGGTTATGACCAAAAAGAAATCAATTCGATATTAGGAGGTTTAGCCGTACTACCACCACCAATTCCTGTAAAAGATTATGCAGATGCTCAAGGATTAAATCTTGGTGCAATAGAAAGTTTTGTAACTGATTTAGCTCCATTACTGGAAAACACAAAATACGGAATTATGTTTCGGGACGAACCCACTGAAACATACATTCTTGAACATTACGGTTCTGATGAGACGGTACTTAAAACAATCGCATCAAATTTAACAGACTTACAAGATAAATCAGTATACGCAGCACAAGCATTACCAGATTTATTAGTAAGACTAGATGATAGTGAAAAATTATTTAAACTAGCGTTTGATGAACGGATCCCCGGTGGAATAACAAGTACTGTAGGGAAAAACCACGTTCGGTATTCAAGACTCAAATCAGCGGTTCGCTTAGCATCAATGAAGGAGGATGCAGATAAACTAGTTCACCTGCTACTCGAATTGGCAAGAATTTCAGCAACGGATCAAAGAGGGGTAGATTATATTTTGAGTAATCCAGATCTTGTAATAGCTGCAAATGATATTGATGCAATAAGACGATTATTTGAGACACGTACGAGCTGGCCTGGAGAACGTCATGCAAGACTAACAATTGCACATACTCTCTCAGAGGATTATGAAAATGCTAATAGACACGCTATACAAGCACACGAATGGATACAACATCATTTCTCACAGAAACAAGATGATTACAATCAAAAGCCACAACCAGCAGTTAGGGATATTGCTGCTATTCCAATTACTCTTATTGCTCAAGGGAAAGTTAAAAGAGCTCTGGAACATATTCGATCTTGGAAAAATTGGTATAACTACCAGGTTTGTGGTGATGTTTTTGAAATTCTGAAGTCTGAGAAATATTCAAAAAGTATATTAGATTTGCTTAACAATACTGATAAGGACTTAGGATGTATAGCCGCGGCACTTACGTTTTTAGATCTTCAGAGATATACAAGAGAAATACTTATTAAAAAACTCTCAGTTGCTAGTAAAGATGCAGAAAAAGTTACCAAAGACTTTGATTACAACCTTAACAACAAGCATAAGATTACTGGTGGACTTACTTACTGCTCAGCACTGGCAATATCTTTAGGAAAACCTCAAGCAGCTCGCAACATACTAAACCTTATTCCTCATGATCGCCCCAAACTATACTCATTCGAAGAACATCATTCTCCAGAAGAATTAGTACCATTTCTTCTATCAATAATTATTAAAGCGAACGGTCAAAAAAGAAAGGTTGAATTTGTAGATATCCTGTCAAGTGAGCTTATGCCTTTCGCATTTAAGGTCAAAGGGATATTAGAACCAAGTGAATTTAAAAAAAAATTAAAAGAAATTATCTCTCCCAAGCAAGATGGTTTTGTACAGCCACAAAAGAAAAAGAATTTTTTATCTTATCATGACCAAAGAGATGCTGAGAGGTTTATTGACTATAGCTTAGAACCACTATTAGAGATTAGTCGTGCTTTTCAAGAACTACTTAGTAGACCGCTAGGAGATAATGATAAAAAATTTCTCAAACTATTGGAGGCTTGGTCAAAAGCAAGGGTTACTGTTGAACCTTATTATGAGAAGAAATTCAACCGCACTTTTCAAATTTTGGGTGCAGAACTTTCAATTTACTCACTTGCAGTATACACAGATACTACACCACATTCGGTTGAGAAATTTATAGAGACATTACATCAGCAACCAATTGTTACTATAAGTAAAACAATTGAAATAATTGGAATACTCGCGAAGAGACAGACTTTGCAAGCATTAGCTGGTAAAGAAGCAGTTGAAGTGGAAAAGCAAATCCAAGAGGAAACTGACATTGTTACGAAAAGTTCTTATTATGCTGACTTAGCAAGTGCAATTCTACCTGCGAGTGTTGAAGAAGCGAAAACATTTTTCAAAAAAGGACTAGAACAAATGGATGCAATAGGATCAGGTGACAGTGATTTCACTAATGAGCTTTTATTATTCGTATCGTCTATTAAAGGAACTAGTGAGTTAAGCGATGAGATTTCTCACATTTTAGAAAATATATGTGAGTTAAACCTGCCTGAAGAGGAAGAAAAGTTTCAGTGGGATAATTACGGCGCTGCAATGTCAAAAGTTTCAGGAATAAAGGGAATAGCAAAGCTGTCTCGCTGGGATGATCGTGATAAAGTCACCTTAGATTACACCCTTTTACCATATCTCAGAGCACTTGTTGAGCATAAAAAAATATTGCCTGAGGATGCACTTATTTTAAATAAACTAACTTCATCTGTTGAATTATGGGTGTGCGGCACGAGTCATTTTTCCGATGCACTTGTTGAAAATAATTATCCAAATCAAAAGCTCTTACTATCTGAACTAATTAACCAATATGAGAGAAATCATCCTGGATTTTTCTATGAAGATGCATATAAAAAAATCGCAGAACATGTAAAAAAAATCTTTGGAGAAAAGTCTAGTGAGTATATAAGATTAGTCGATAGATACATGGTGATTGGGAAATTACATAAAGAAAGAAATCGTGACATTAAATATCTTCAAAATCCTAAAGAAAATGCTGAAACTCCAAATATTGACTCAATTGTGTCCAGCGCTTTACCTGTCTCAACAACGTCAATACAAACCGCACTAGACAAACTCCCACCATCCCAAATTCCTCGTGAAGCAAAAGATAAGTTTTTTGAACTTTTGAGGGATAAAATTCCGTATGCCGAGAGAGTAAATTACATTCGTATTATTGCCTCACATGAGGGGATAGACCTGTATATCAAACTAGATGAGCTCAAAAAGTGCAAAGAAACTTGGAGTGGCTCTTCATCATCTGTTGTTGATGCATTGAAAGATGCTGGTACTTCCGTATGTTTAAGCGAAACGGAAGAGTTTATAAGCTATGGTCAACTTTCAACTTACAGACTTAAAGAAATTTCTGATACATGTGGGGTCTCTACAGGGAGATTAGCGCTTGAACTAGTCAAATCATTTACATCCAATAAATCAGCAGTACCTGCTAGTGTTTGGTTAGGTTTGAGTTCATGTCTGACTGAATTGGCATCTGAGGAAGAGTCTTTGTCTGCTCTTCAACATTTACTATCTAGTAGTGCAGCTAGACTCTCAGAAAATGTCACGGATGGTAAATGGACATCCACACTTTTTCCAACTGGAACGCATGACCAAGTATTGGCAGGTATTATTTGGAGGTTATTGGGTTCACCGAAAGCTGAGGATAGATGGAAAGCTGCACATACAGTAAGGTATTTAGTTAAATTAGGGAAGATAAAAATTTTAGATGAATTAGTTCAGCTTTTTAATTCAGAGGACGCTGCTCCATTTCAAGCACCTGAGCTTCAGTTTTATTACCTCCACGCCCGTCTTTGGCTTCTTATCGCATTAGCACGTATTGCTAAAGATGAACCTACTGTAATTGCTAACCATAGCCAGCTCTTCATTGATATTTTAGGAGAGCAAAAGTATCCCCATCCTACAATGCGACATTATGCTGCAAAAGCATTAACAGAATGTACATCACAAGGTGCATTGACAGTATCGCAAGTAGTTGAAAACCTGATTGAGCACACAAATGTTTCAAAATACCCTAAAGCCAAGCGCACAAAGAAAATTAGACGAGGGTTTTATGAAGGACGACCAGATAACGCTCCCAAACCAGTAAATGAGTTTCATTTAGACTATGATTTTGAAAAATATGAAGTTTCCAACTTGGCAGATGCATTTGGTTTAAGTAATTGGGAAGTAAAAGCTAGATTAGCTGAAGTTGCGAATAGCATCGATCCCAAAGTTAAAAGCATGAATGAAGCAGACGGAAGGTATAAAAGGTATTCTTCCAGAGGTTATGGAATGGTTGATGAATATCATTCATATGGAGAACAATTGGGCTGGCATAGTCTCCAAATAGTTGCAGGAAAACTTCTAGAAGAACTCCCGGTAATGGAAGATGATTATCACGAAGAACCTTGGTCAGATTGGCTCGACCGTTATGCTCTAACTATTGAGAGTGGTCTGTGGCTTTCCGATGGTACGGACAATACGCCACTGGATGTTAATACTTCTCTTATTGAAAAGACTAAGAAAGAAGACGGAATAACCGGAGATGAAAATAAGATTAAAGAAATACTCAGAATTACTGAACAGAATAAATTTGAGGAAGTAACTATAGATGGTTTTTGGAAATCCCCTGATAGTATTGATGTAAATATAGACTCAGCTCTAGTGGATCCCGTACAAGCTCCAATACTTGCTAAAAGGTTACTAAGAGGAGATCCCTTTATGGCCTACCTCCCTGTATATGGTATTGGAGAAAATGGCAATGAATATCTTTATGACAGAGAGAGAAAAGGTTACTTGCCCTTGATAGCACACCCAGATGCAAGTGAGGGTTTTGATAAAGAAGACCCGTTTGGAACTATAAGAGCTATAACTCGTCCAAGATTTTCAAACAAAATACAAAGTGACTTCTCAATAACAAGTGATACTCCTTTTGCCAAAGAATGGTCACGTACCAAGAATATTATTGCTAAAGCTGAAGCATGGAAATACAACATTAGCTCAGTAAAAAACAGAGAGGATGGTGGGAGTAGGCTTATATGTACAGCAACCTTTCTGAAGGATATCCTAGTAAAGGAAGGTAAAGATTTGTTAATTTTAGTCAAGTTACAAAGATATAAAGAAGGATATAGCTCTCAACCAAGTAGTTTCTCAAATACGACAGCCGTAGTGCACATAGACTCACAACTTAAAGTGACTTACTTTAAAGGTGCAACTAACAAAGAAAAGAAAACCCGTTATTAAATATTTATACGTTTGTTGTAAATTTTTGTCTTTTAAGTAAGAAAGCAGCCATAAACCGTCTAATATTGCAAGATTACCGAAATGTTGGTCTGTTTTCCTGCTTGTTCGGGGGTTGCGAACGGATCGCTGATCAATTCGACCATTCGCCGGTAGAACTCTGGGGTCACCCCCGGAATCCGCCATCCCAACACCTCGTGAATGAGATAGTTGAGCATCAGCATCTCCACTTCAAAACCGAAAAGCTTCATCAGTATTCCCCTTTGACTTCGAAAAAGACGAAGGAAAGACAAGAAAATTCTTATCTTCCCCAGCTTCTTTTAGGAAGCTAAAAAAGCGAGAAGAAAATTTTCTACTTTTTCTAGATCAGACAATAAGACTCTTTCATTGGGAGAATGAGTATCTACCACCCCATTACCAAGTACGGCCACATTTATTCCTTTGCCTTGAAAAATATTGGCATCTGATCCACCAAAAGAAAATGGTTCATATTTTGTTTGTATTTTTTGAGCAACAAAGGATTGTTCAATGTTTTTTATCCACATATCATCGGGTGAATGAAAATAGCTGGGAATTTTGATATATTCTTTTTCAATAGATATGTTTATTCCAAATTTTTCTTGGGTAATAGAGAGAATACGTTGAAAATCATCAAGCGTCTTTTCCAAATCTTTTTTATCGCGAATTTCTATTTCTACCTCTGCTTTATCTGGAATAATATTCAAACAATCTTCTTTGCCAATCTGCGCAAAACCAACATTGGCCCTAGTATCTGAAAGTCCATTGAGGCTCAAAAGCCAAGAAGAAAGTTCGTTGAAAGCAAGAAGAACATTTTTTGCTTTTTCAGGCCGAGCACTGTGTCCAGAAAGACCCGTGAAAGAGAGTTTTGCTCTCCAGAGGCCAGCTGATCCAGAGAGAATCGTCCCAAGTGGAAAAGGAAGATCAAAACTCATTCCCTGTGAGCTTTGAATTGGAAAGTTATTATTTGTTACAATAAAATTTGCACCATGGCAACCATTTTCTTCTTGTACGGTAAAAAGACATTCAAAAGCTCTGCCAGGCTTCTCTTGCATTTTTTGTATGACAGAAAGTATAACAGCCACTGATGCTTTGTCATCAAGTCCAAGAATGCTGCTGTTACTCGAAGACACGATTCCATTTTCTATTTTTGGAATTGGGATAATGCCATTACTTACTGTATCCATATGGGCTGTGAGAAGTATTGGCTCGCCTGAGCCTGGCATAGATACAAAAATATTTCCGATGGTATCTGTTTGTGGATTCATTCCAATACGAGAAAGGAAATTTTGGATATATATGTGTACGGTAGATTCTTGGGTAGATGGTGTATGGAATGAAAGAAGTTCTAAAAGAGTTTGTTGGAGCATATTGTTTATAAAATGATTAAAAAATCACCCAGCTGAAGGGTGATTTTTGAAAATGTATATCAAAACCACAACTTCAGCAAAGTGCTGATGTTGTAGTGGTGGTCCAAATTTGTGAGTATTGTTGTTTTTTCATATCTGAAGTTACTATAACAGATCTTCGAAAATATTGTCAAGAAATTAATTTTCTAAGTCACAAGTTCCGTCTGGAAGGTAGTTACAGTCATATCCAGTGAAAGGATTGGTATCATCAAAGTTTGGACTATCGTAGCGACGGCGATCTTCTTCAATAATTGTACAATTGCGATCACCATTTTCACCTGGAGAGCAAGGACCTTCATCTCCTTGCACAAGCTTTGTGACAAAAATAGTAATGCTGTAGGCACTAAGGATAATCACGAGACCAATAACTGCATGCTGGATGACTTTTTTTCCTTCTGCAATTTTGTCTTCAGAACCCGCTGACATGAAGATAAGTGTTCCACCATATATAATATAGCCAAGCAGAAGGATACCAACAATTCCAAGTAAGGCTTGAACAATACGTGCCACCACAGTGCGAGGGTCTTGTGCCTCACCAAATCCAGCGCCTTTATTCCCAGCAGCAGCATTGGTCTGGGCATTCATGTCAGACATAAAACTCCCTTGCTGAGCAAGTGCTGGGGCTGGAGTTAAAATTGAGAACAGAGAAATTGCCAAGAAGATAAAAAGAAAAATTTTTTTATACATAGAAAGGAAAAAGACTATTTTATTCTACATTGTTTCCCGTATCTTCAAAAAGACCATTATTTACATCGTCGCGAAGTTCGCGCCAGTGAAGTCCATCATTTGTGTCTTGAGGTTGTTCATTTGTGACGTGTACAGCCGATCTGCCAATAAAAGATGTAAGACTATAGGCTCCGAGGGTAAGTGAGAGGCCAATCACTGCGGCTGTAATGGTTTTTTTTGCTTTTTCTACTTTACTTTCGTCGCCTGCTGCTGTCAAAAGAGTATAGCCAGAATAGACTATCAAAATGGTAAAGGTAATACCGACAATACTAAGGAGTACTTTTATGACCCCTGCAATAATTGTCCGAGGATCTTCTTTCCCAATTCCAGCAGCATTTGATCCGGTATTAATATTTCTGGTGATTTGAGATTTTAAATCTGGCGGAGTTTGTGCGTGAATAGGAGTCGTATAGGCACAAGAAAACAGACAGGTAAGTGAAACAAAGAAGAACAATTTTTTTGCAAAAAAAGACATAGGATTAGTTTTGCGATGGGGCAATAGTTTTGTCTACAACTTTGTTTACCACAAAAGTAGTAATGCCATAAGCACCAAGGGCAATTACCAGGCCAATAACAGCTGAGCGAAGAATATTTTGGGCTTTTTCTACTTTACTTTCGTCGCCTGCTGCTGTCATCCACAAAAATCCGGCATATACAGTAAGCCCGAGGAAAATCGTTCCGACTAAAGAAAGTGCTGCACGTATTACTACACCAATGGTTTCTGAGAGTGTTGTTTCATCGGTATTTTTATCAAAACCCGCCTGGGTCGCAGCATTTTCTGTATATTTTGTGCCGAGATTAATCGCAAATGCCGTTGTAGGAAGGATCAGAATACTGAGAAGTGAGACCAAAAGAAGAAGTTTTTTCATAGAAGAGAAATGTTATTAACGTCCACCTTGTGGAGCCTGACAAACCCCGCTATCACACTGGGCAATACAAGCGTTTTGATCTGGTCGTCTGGCGCAGGCATCAATACAGCGGTTACAAGGAGTATCAACCATTTCTGGACCATTACCACTTGGGTCACCGCCTTGTGGGCCACCACTGAATTTTTTGGTAACAAGTGTGGTAATGGCGTAGGCACTGAGTGTAAGAATCAGACCAATAATAGCACTGGTGACAATTTTTTTGGCTTTTTCAATTTGTGATTCTTCTCCTTGAGCTGTCATCCAGAGGTATCCGGCATAGACCATAAGGCCTAAGAATATAATACCTACGAGCTGCAAGGCAGTATTAATAATTTGTCCTGTAATATTTCCAATGTCTCCTTCTTCGTATCCTGCTGCGGTTTTGGCTGGTACCAAAAAATCGTCAGCACTATTGAGATTTCCAATAGCCTGTGCTGAAGCAAAAGGAAGAGTCAGGGTAAAAACGAGTCCAACCAAGATACTTTTATACATAGAAAAAAATTAATTGTTGGCTTGTTGAATACAGTAATTAAACGAACTATCGCATGCTTGTTGACAGGCTGCTCTTGCGGCATCATTTGGCCCGGCACTATTAGAGCAGTTTGCCAGACAAGACGTGAGCGAATCCCCGCAAGCTTGTCCTGGTCCACCAGAGGTTCTACTGATAAGATTTTCTGTGATGAATGTTGTTGCGGCGTATGCTCCCAAAATAATTGCTATTCCAATTGAAGCTGCAATAATTGTTTCTTTGGCTTTGGTGATTTTATCTTCTTCTCCGCGGGCCGTCATCCAGGTAAATCCACCATAGATCATGAGTCCAAGAAAGACGGTTCCAACAAGTAGTAAGGCTGCTTGTATAAATCTTCCGGTTGATGTTTGAATGTTGTCAGTAGATAACCCCGTTGGCTTTACTGCATTCCCAAGAAAGTTCGTTGAAGCATCGATAGTTTTGTAGGCAAAAGCATTAGAAAAAATTCCAATACAACCAACCAATGCTATTACAAGGGTAATGGCTATTTTTTTCATAAAGTCCGTACGGTTTAAAGAAACTAACATCCTTCAAAATCAGGGTTAGCTTCACAAAAAACTGCATTATCTTCTTCTGTAATTTCAATTGGAGCATTCGGATCAGTACTAATAACACTGGTAGTAACATAATTGGTAATGGCGTATGAAGCAAGGATTACAATAATTCCGATGACGGCTCCAATAATGGTATCTTGAGCTTTTTTTACTTGTCCTTCGTCTCCATGAGCTGTCATCCACAGAAATCCACCATACACCATGAGAATAAAGAAGATAACTGAAATCATCGATAGTGCGGTACCAATAATATTACCCGCAATAGTAGGTACGTCTTGGGGAGTTCCATTTTTCAAAAGTCCTGATTGTTTTGCTGTGGTATTGAGACCATATGGATCAGTTTGTGCGATAACCATTTGTCCTGAAAAAAGTCCGCACAGTGCGAAGAGAGAAACAATGACGGAAATAATTCGTGTATATTTCATAAAAATGAAAAGGAAACAGGTTAAATATTCAGGTCAACGCCTGCTGTTGATTTATACAAACTTGAAATAACAAAGGTTGTAATCGCGTACGCGCTCATGATGATAACCAGTCCGATAACAGCTGCTGTAATCATTTTTTTGGCTGTTGCAACATCGTCTTCATTGCCACCAGCAGTCATCCATTTGAATCCCGCATACATCATGATAATGGTTGTCAGTATTCCAAGAATACCAAGACCTGAACGGATAACACTCGCTGCTGTGACTCGAGGATCAGCTGAGCCAAGTCCTGTCTGTCTACCATATTCAAGGCCAATATCTACTTGCGCGGAGGCAAGAGTCGGCACTGAAAGTAAAGCGCAGGCAAAAAGAACAGAAAAAATGATATGCTTGATTTGCATAGAAAATTTTTAGTATTCGATAATCAGTATTCAGTAGCTTTACTGTCCACTGATCAGAGAATACGGAGGAGAGAAGGGGAATTCCCATAGCTTCTCTCCTCGTATTTCTTTTTAGAGTCCTTCAGGAAGTGGTTGATCTTGATCTGCTCCTGTTTGAGTAGCCAAAGAACCAATAACAAAGTTTGCAATAGCAAAGGCACTCATAATGATAGCCAAACCAATAACACCTGAAATGATCATCTTACGAGCTTCACCAACTTTATTTTCGTTACCACCAGCAGTCATCCATTTGAATCCTCCAGCGAGGATAATACATACTGCGATGATACCAAGAAGGCTGAGACCAATTTTAATGATACCAGTAATGGTTTCAATAAGGGGTCTGTCTCCAATAGAGCCATCAAGTCCTTGTTGTACTCTTTCAATTCCGAAAGTATCACCTTGGGCCATACTTACGTTAGGAGAAACAAGAGCCCCGAAAGCAAAAACAGCCACAAGCGCGATAACAGCTTTGTACTTGATCATTTTAGTTAATATTGTATTCACATGTCTCACCCCCTTTCATGGTTAGGATAAAAAATTTGAAAATTATTTTGCAATTCCTTTCAAAATTGTATTTAGTATAGCATATGCCCCAAAAATAATAAAGAGACCAATTGTTGCATACATAAGTGCATTTGTTCCAATGCGAATTTTTTCGTCATCTCCTGCAGAAGTGAGCCAGTTGTAGCCACCATAGACAAAAGCAACGAGCGTGATTGAACCGACAATCCCAAGAGCAATTTTTATTGCATTTCCAACAATGCACTTGATATTGGTATTGTTTTGGCAAGCAAGCGGACCTGTTTTTGGTGGTTGAATTGGATTTACAAGTTTGACGCTGTTTCCACCTGTTGTCACTTGAGCCTGAAGTGGCAGGAATGAAGGAATCAAAACAAGAGAAAGTATGAAAAAAAGGCTGGTAATACGAAGTTTCATAAAAATATGGTTTAGAGAATACGAAAGTCACGACCAACTTGAAGAGTACTGAGTATAAAGTTGACAATAAGGTAAGCACCAAAGGCTATAATCATACCAACGACCGCTGCTACCAAAATATCTTTCCCCTTTTTGAATTTATCGGGACTTCCAAAAGAAAGAATCATAGTAAAACCTCCGTAGACAAACATAACAAAGGCGACAGTGCCGATAATTGCAAAAATAAATTTGGCGATGTTAATACCTAAATTAACGAAAAGATTAATATCAGCATTTGATCCATCGCAACCAGAGGCCAAAAATGCACAATCAGGGAGAATCCCTGGAACTCCTTTGGCATTTTGATCATTGTACCCGGCAGGTACTCCTCTATCATCAAGAGCTGGTCCAGTTGATGTTGGTTCTGTTGGCGTACCATTTGGCACAGGTTGTTGAGCTGGCCCACCGCCAGGTCCTCCAACATCAGGATTTGGGAAAATCTGTGCTTGAAGTGCTGCTGAGCTTGGCAAGAGTGTCAGTACGAGTACACAGAGAGCCAAAATAATTTTTTTGAAAATCAACATATTTAGAGTGTTTGTTGTAAAGTTTGTGCAGCTCGTATAATAAGGGCAGTATCACGATCTTCAGGGTCTTGAACTTCTTCGTTATATGGTTGCAAATATCCTGTAATCAGTTCTCGAAAGGCTCCTTGGGCACCAGAATAATCTTTTCCTCGATACCAATTTTGTGCTTGCAGGACTTGAGTGGCAAAAGGGTAAAGAGGATTTTCTTCATTTTTTTGGTCCCTATTGTGGGTACGCAGTGCTGATGGAGCATGGGCTTTTTGGCTATAGGCTTTTATATTATCAGGTGTAGAGAGAAAGCGGACAAAATCCCAAGCCTCATTTTGGTGTTTACTTTTTTTCGGAACAGTTTGGATCCAGTAGTTGGCTACATTAGCAACAGATCCAGAATTTAGTTGAAGCATTGGTGTAAGGGCAAGATTCATTTGGGGAGCACGTGCTTTAATTCGGTCATAGTCAAAACCAAAGCCAAAATAGAATACAGATTTTCCGCGAACAAATTGATCAAAGGCATTTTCTTGTGCTTCGTTCCAAGTATAGGCTTCTTTATCTGGACGAGCAAAGTCGGTGTAGAAGCGCAACGATTCAAGAGCAGGAGACTCATTTTGTTGCTGTGGATTTTCTGTAAATCTAATCGATCCATTTTCAATTATTTTTACCCCTTTTTGCATCAAAAGGGCTGCATAAATATCAGGTGCATTGTCAATATTTTTTCCTGTACCAATGCCAGCACCTGATTGAAGAATAATCGTTGGGTCGGTTGCATCTATTTTTGTAGATGCTTGTACTGCCGTAAGAAATTCTTCCCAGTTCGTTGGAGGAGTAGCAATTCCTGCTGCATCCAAAAGATCTTTATTGTAGTAGAGTGCCATGGTGTCCACTGTCAAAGGAAGTCCATAGATTTTTCCACCCAAAATAACATCTTCTCCCACGGTTTGAAGATAGTTTGTTCGTACATTCGTTACGGTTGGCATGATGTTTTGCTCCATGGTCACGGTTACCTCAGGATTTAATCCACCACTCGTTTGGATATTTGCAACTTTTACTGAAGCTGGAACAGTTGACAAACGAGTAATATGTTTTTGAAGATCTCGTACATGAATGGACATAATATCAGGGCCAACATCATCTGCCAAAGCGGTTAGAAATTTATCTTGGTATTCTTCATAACGAAGCTGACGAATATTGATCGTTACATATGGACGAGAGAGTTTGTACGCTGCAGCGAGTCGCTGAAGTTCACCAACATTATCAAAAACAGTCCAATAGGTAAGACTAACTGGACGACTGGCTGCTTGTTCTTCTTTGTTTGGTCCTTTACATCCAAGACCCGTGGTAAGAAGAACAATTGTGAGAACTGAAAGAAAAATTTTACGCATATTTTTATTCAGATTGCTCTGCGGTGGTATTCACCGGATTAACAGCCTCAAAAATAAATGTAACTAAGGCGTAGCTACCAAATATAACAAATATACCGAGTGCACCCCAGAAGATAACCTTTTGTGCTTTTTCTACTTGTGAACCGTTGCCACTAGAAGTCATCCACAAGAAGCCACCATAGATCATCATAGCCAGAGCAATCGTACCCATAATTCCTGTTGCGGTCTTGATTGCTTGTCCCAGAAAATCCTGAACTGAATTTGCTTGAAGTTTGTTCAGTCCTTTAATCGCCGTTCGCGTTTGTGGTGGGAAGAGTTGTTCTTTCTGGTTTTTAGGGTCAATGTCTTTTAAACAAGTTTGGTAATTGTCTTCAACCTGGAGTGCACAGTCACCCTGCATGGCTGGAGTTGCTTCAGAGATTCCTCCATTTGCTGAAACAGAAACCTCTTGGGCCTGCAGTAAACATTGTTGGTAAGCGTATTCTCTTTGGGTTGCACATTCCTGTTGCAAGTTAATCGCTCCTTGAGCGCTGACAGAAGAAAAAAGAAGTGTAGAGCACAAAAGACTAAAAAGGGTAAGGCACAAAGTTTTTTGAAGACCAGTAAGCATATTTATGAACAAAATAAATTTTGAAGTTCACGTTTCATCGATTCATCTTTGAGAGCAAAATGTATCGCTGTTTTCAACAGCGATAGTTTGTTGCCTGTATCAAAGTAAATGCCATCATACTCATATGCATAGAAGGGTTTTTTGCGTGCAAGAGTGTTGGCTGCGTCCGAGAGCCAGATTTCTTGATCTTTTCCTGGTTGCTGTTTTTCAAGGAGTGGCCAAATATCTTTGGTTAAGATATAGCGCATTCCGCCGACGATAAGACCATGAGGAGATACCTGATCAAGCGGTGGTTTTTCTTGAAATTTGCTGACCCGATAAATATTTTTTCCGAGCGGTTTTCCATAGACATTGCCATATTTTTTTGACATGGCTTCTTTATCAGAAATTTTTTGTACTCCGATAACAGAGGATTTTTTACTATTGAATACTTTGATCAGTTGCTTGATAACAGGTGTACGAGAATCAATAATACTATCTCCATCTGAGAACGCAAATGGTTCGTCTCCAATAAACTCCCGTGCACATAGGAGTGCGTGTCCATTTCCAAGTGGCTCTGATTGTCTGGTATAAAAGAATCGAACCTTTGATGTAAGCTCTATAAGTGACTGTAAAGCAGAAATTTTTCCTTTTCGACCCAGAAATTCTTCTAAGTTTCGGTCACGGTCAAAGTGATCTTCAATTGCACGTTTTTGAGCACTGGTAATAAAAATAATTTCTTGAATACCGCTCGCGACCATTTCTTCGACAATATATTGAAGAACCGGTTTATCAAGGACAGGCAGCATTTCTTTTGGCATTGCTTTCGTTGCTGGAAGCAGTCTTGTTCCCATTCCTGCAACGGTAATAACTCCTTTTCTGACTCTTTGCATATTCAAAAGTATTATATGACATTTAGTATAACAAAAAAAAGGTAAAATGAAAAATTTTATGCACTGTTTTTTTTGCCAAGAAAAAAACCGACTGGAAAGTCGGTTTTTCTTTAGCGAGGGAGATATGGCATGAGCCCAGCAATTCGAGATTGTTTAATGGCTTTGCCAACTTTGCGCTGGTGAAGTGCACAGAGGCCACTTCTTCGTCTTGGCGCAATTTTGTGGAAAGATGAAACAAACTTTTTGAGAATAGAAACATCTTTATAGTCCACAATCATTTTGTTGTTGGTACAGAAAAAACATTGTTTTTTTTCTGTAGTAGCGGGAGTATGTGATTTTTGGTTATTTCTTTGTGGTTTCATAATTTTTAAAATGGTATATCTTCTACTTTGATTTCATCGTCATCAGTCGTTTGGGTAGAAGGGTTTGATCCCAAATCCTGGTTTGAAGAAACATTTGCTTGTGGTGCTCCAGAAGTTGATCCTCGAGGACCATCAAGCATGATCATGTTTTCGACAATAATTTCAGTTCGATAGCGTTTAACACCGTCTTGACCTGTCCAATCCTTGGTTTCGAGACGTCCTTCGAGATAAACTCGACGTCCTTTGGAAAGGTATTGGCCTGCAATATCTGCAAGTTTTCCCCACAGTACACAGTTGTGAAACTCTGTACGTTCTTGTTTCACTCCGCTTTGGTCAGTCCAGACACGGCCAGTTGCAACTCCTATGGAGGCAACACTTTGTCCGCTGGGTGTGGTACGGATTTCTGGGTCTCTGGTTAACCGGCCAAGCAATGTGGCACGATTCAGATCCATATAAATAAAATTAAATCTTAAACATCATTTTTTTCCAGAAGTTCATCGAGTTTCTGGTCAATTTCTTCCATAGAAATGTCATTTTTGGGAGCAGATTTTTTTGCAGGTACTTCAGTTTCTTGTTCTGGAGCTGGTTCTTCTACAGCTGCAACATTTGCTTCTCCTGTTGGCATTTCTTCTTTTTTCTCTACACTTGGCTCATTTTCATGAACTACTGGTGCTGTTTCTCCAAGGTTGAGACTTACTTTTTGACTGGGATTGTAAATTTTACAAACGGTTCGAAGAATTTGTCCAATCAGACGAATTTTCTCTTGAATAAGGCGAATTTTCTCTTCGGAGGCTTCAAACGTGAAGACAAAGAAATATCCGTAACGGATATGGCGCATTGGGTATGCCAAGCGACTTTTTCCATTATATTCCATTTCAAGAGAGGAACCACCGTTTTTTTCTATAGTTTCTTTGATTTGTCCTGCAATTTCCTGAGCTTCCGCTTCTGTAAGGGTTCCAGGGAGAACTGCAAGCAATTCGTAATTTTTCATAATGTATGAAACGATTTAGTTGTGCCACTTTAGATACAGAAGTGGCGTAAGAAAAGCTTTGCACAAAGGCGAAAGTGCTCAAACTTTGATGCCCAAACTATACCACATTATGGGCTTTTGTCAAGAGAAAGAGAAAAATGGGATTTTATCTTTTTTTGTGATATACTTTATCTTAAATTCCTATGCTTTCTTTCCCTTCACGGACAATTTTTTCCCTAGTGGCAATTTTTTCCTTATTTTTTCCTATTTCTTTGGTTTTTAGTGCCATGACAGGAGGAGGATATGAAATTTATGCGGATACTTTTTCTTCGAGTGCGGATTCATTGACCTCGAGCAGTGGGTATAGCATTCATGGTACTACGGGAGAATTTTTTGCACAGGATGCAACAGGAGGAGGATATACTCTCAGGGGTGGTTTTCAGGCTATGGAAAAAGGAATTTTGATTTTAGATTTTTCAACAACTACTATAGCGCTGGGCACCCTGTCTCTTTCGTCTATCACGAGCACAACCGTAAGTTCAACTATTACCACAGATTCTCTTACTGGATATAGCCTTACTTTTGATGAAGATGGAAATTTGCGAGATGGAGCCAATGATATAAATGATGTTGGCGATGGATCGGTAACTGCTGGAAATGAAGAATATGGAATTCGGACGATTGGTGGAGGTGGTGTTTTGGTGGTTGATACTGCAATTATCGATGGTCTTGAGGTAGCCGATTCAATTGGTCCAGAAAATGACGAAGAGACAGGTATACAATTTCGAGCTGCCATCGGCGGATCCAGCCTTGCTGGCTCCTATGCTCATGTTATCACGGCCACTTTGACTGCCAATCCTTAGGTTTCTTTTGTTTGTTATGAAAAAAATTTTTCGCTTCAGTGGATTTTTTTTCTTCTTTCTACTCGGAGCGATTTTTGTGCAGGTAGATAGTGCAAGAGGATTTACGCTTTCTCCACTTAGGCATACAATGGTGGTAGATCCTGGAAAAACGGCAGTGGCACAAGTAGCTCTTTATAACAATGAAGATCATACACTGGAACTCGTTCCAGAAGTCGATGCATTTCGTATTCATCCAGAGAGTGGATATGCCCAGTTTGGGGAAAGTGATGTTGCTAAATCATGGATTCATACTGATGTAGGTACTATAACTCTGGCACCTGGCGCAAAACAGATTGTAAATTTTACCGTTACTGTTCCCCCAAACAGTCTTTCCGAATCTCACTATTTGGGTCTTTTTGTAAAAGAAAAACCAGGAAATGGTCAGATTGGAATTGGAAAGCGTCTGGGTACCCTTTTGTTTTTGCATGTCAGTGGCGATGTCCAAGAAAAAATGCAATTGCAAGATTTTTCTCTCATAGAAAAAGAGGGAAAAAAATTTTTTCATATTCAGACACTGAACGAAGGAAGTATTCACCTTATTCCCCAAGGAAAGATGGAGTTTTTTAATCTTTTTGGGCGTAAAGTAGGAGAAGTATCAATTAATCCTGAAGAGAGAAAAGTACTTCCGGGAGGTGTTTGGCGCACTTCCATAGAAGTTCCAAAAAATTTAGGAAGTGGAAGAATAAATTCTCACTTGTCTTTGCACTATGGTCTCACAGATCAGGTTCTCACTGGAAGTGTACGTTTTTGGAATATACCGTGGTTTTTTATCTTTATTGCCGTAGGAGGCGTTATAATAGCAGGAAGTCTTGCCCTCTATAAAAAATTTAAAAAGGTATGAGAGATGAAAGACAGAAAAAAATAATTTTTTTGTGGTTGGGGATTTTTTTGGCTACGGTTCTTTTTTCTCCTTTTTTTCATGTACTCGCAGAAGATATTGATGTTACTGCTACCGTTCCATCTATTTGTGGCAATGGAGCCGTAGAAGCTGGAGAGAATTGTGATGATAATAACACCAATAATGGGGATGGTTGCTCTTCTGTGTGCGCCAATGAAGGTGGTGGAGGAAACGGTGGTGGTGGAGGAAATCCTCCGGCAAATCCACCACCACCGGCTGCGCAGTGTGGCAATGGAGCAGTAGAAGCAGGTGAGGAATGCGACGATGGAAATGGTATAAACAATGATTTTTGTACCAATGCCTGCAGTGTTCCTGTGTGTGGCGATGGAAATGTTCAGGGTGCAGAACAATGTGACGATGGAAATAATCAAAATGGGGATGGCTGTAGTATTGCTTGTATTGTCGAAGCCGGTCCTGTTTGTGGAAATGGAGCGGTCGAAGCTGGTGAACAGTGTGATGATGGGAATCAAGAGAACTGGGATGGTTGTTCTGCACTTTGTATCAGTGAACCTCAGCCCATATGTGGAAACAATATTCGTGAAAAAGATGAGATGTGTGATGATGGAAATGTGCTGAATGGAGATCTCTGTTCCGATCAATGTCTTGTCGTGCCACTTCCTATTTGTGCTAATAGAGAGGTAGAATTTGGAGAAAATTGTGATGATGGGAATCTCATAAATGGAGATGGTTGTTCGAATCAATGCCAGAGAGAGCCTGATCCTATCTGTGGAAATGGAAGACAAGAAAGAAATGAAGTTTGTGATGATGGAAATCTGATAAATGGAGATGGATGTAATAATCGATGTCAATTTGTGCCAATCCCCGGGACATTTTGTGGGAATGGAATAAAAGAAGCGGGTGAAGAATGTGATGATGGAAATAAAGCCGCAGGCGATGGCTGTACTGCTGCGTGTCAGTTGGAGTTAGCTGGCCAGGGACCGGTGGTCGACCCCGTTGCGCCCGATGTTCCTCTTGTGATAGATCCAATCGTGCCTGTGGAAGAATTTGTACCACCAGAAAGAATCGAGGAACCAATCCCTGCCGAAGATGTACCTCTTGGGGAGCAAATTCAAGAAGAGGTATCTCAGATCAAGCCACCTGAATTTGAAGGGAATGTACCAATACTTTCGGGAGTAAGTAAACAGCAACCGGTCGTAAAAAATATTACGGCCGTTGCACAAAATCTGGGGAAAAATATTGTGAGTAGCGCCAAATTTGTGGCTGAAGAAGT